>ERZ773225.381-NODE-381-length-67946-cov-14.190570_pt1 | contig 67946 bp, 53 predicted proteins | sample MGYA00580993_ERZ773225 | MGnify/ENA primary metagenome ERZ773225 (study PRJEB29015, sample SAMEA2737748) | human gut metagenome | biome: human gut; feature: human-associated habitat; material: faeces | place: China | collected 2012 ...
GAGAGGAAATGTCTCTATCCTTTTGGTTCCCTTTTGGAATTTGCTCGTTTATAGTAATTACAGAAGAATTTGTCTCACAATATTTGATTTGCGCGGCATTTTGGTTGACTTTCTTCTATAATTGTAGTATACTGATTTTGACTGCAAGAATTGTCCCATTGATAAAGGGAGGGGTGTTGCATGGAATTATAGTGTTGATTCAGAAAACGTGTTACTTTATCTGTAAATACAGCGTCTCGTTTTTTGTGAAGCACAGATTTTATTCAATTATGTTAATTTTTAAATATTATGGTAAAGCTGCAAATTATTATTGAATAGCAGGACAAAGTTTATCGAACTGTAAAGGGTGGTAAAGTATGAATAAAACATGGGTAATCTTAATTAGTGTCGCTGAATACGATGATGTAAGTAATAATCTACCTTACGTTCACAATGATAACGAGTGCATTAAGCAAGGTCTCACAAACGGGTTGCTAATTCCTAACAACCAAATTATTGTTTGCGGGAAAAATGATTATGTCAAATACTCCGATTTTGAGAAGGTAATCGCGTTGTGCGCCCAAAAGATTATGCGATCAGACAGAGTTATTGTGTATTTTTCCGGACATGGCGGTGGTGCTCCTTTCTCATTACGATTTAGTGATTCATATAAGGAATTTTCTTGCTTCTGCGATGAAATTGACAAATTGCAGGCATATGCAAAAATACTCATCATTGATGCCTGCTTTTCCGGAAATGCTGAAATTCCAGAATCATCAGCAAAAGCACCGAGCCAGAATCTTTTAGATTATGTGCGTTCAGGATATGCTATATTTACATCTTCCAATTCTGGAACTTCATCGACTCGTCATCCGGAACATGATGTGAGTTTATACACTTACTGCTTTTCAGAGGCTCTTTGTCACACCAGAACTGAGCATGGAAATATATCTTTGACAGATGTTGCTAAGCAAGCTGCTCGTAATGTTGATTATATGGCAAACACACATGGCCTCGCTCTTCAACATCCTGTTTTTAAGTGTCATATTCCTGGGGATGTCCTTTTTCAAATTGCTGAGGAGCAAATTATAGAGAATAACGTATATTCCTCTTCGCACGAACATTATGATGTGTGTGCTACAGGAATATTGCATTCATCAGAAATGCGTTATAGCGTTTTTGCAATTGCAAAAGACGACATCAGCGATGAAATAATTGCAAACTATACGATGCAAATTGCAAATGAAGTAAGACCATTACGAAAATTTGAAAATAAGGAACAGCAATTGCAGTTTTGGGGAAGGTCAACCACAGTTGTTTTCGTATATTGGGGAAAGAATAGAGAAGATGTAATTAGGCGGAATTGGATTTATAGGTCAATATGGGCTTCACCATCAAGCAACAGAGGCAATTGGTATCGAGTTGGTAAAGATTCAAAAATTGTGTTAGACATCTGGATTCAAGTAGTTCCTCAATATGCTACATTAGAAAAAACGTACAGAGATGATGTGGTCAGCAATGATGAACTTATACAGCTTACACGCAACGTTGCAAACTCACTTTTACAAGCAGCACGCAACGTTGTTGAATATTTTGAAGAATACGACAATGGAGAAATTCCCGAATATGCTTTTATTCAAGCAAGTCAAAAACACTTCAATGTAATCCAAGATTGCTATTGGCGCATGTGCAACTTGCCAGTTCCATCTGTTGATCTAAAAGAGTGGGCTGATTGTTACGACTGCTTAGCTGCATCGATAGATGACATGCAGAGATTCTATACTGCAAAAGTATTTCTTGACCGAGCTGAAAGCAACCGAAAGGCATGTATGCAAGAAAGAGTTAAACGTTATCGCGATGATTTGCAGCATTTAGCAAAGATAGAAGCCGATTTAAGAGAAACAGGAATTATTCCTATGTCCTAACGGATGGTTTCTTCTCTTTCCTTGCAAACATTCCACAGCCATCTTGAATACTATGAACGGCAACTCCTTAGCAATCCTCAAAAATTCGGTCAATAACCGTTAGCGGCAAACCAACCCATGCAGTCATTAGGGGATACGAGAGTAAGCGCCTGAACGACCAACAGGGGCAAAAGCGCGGCAATTCGGCAACCCATCTTCCGTAAAATAGCCTTCAGTTTCGACCACATCATCTCATCGGGTTCAAATTCGGACTGTATGGCGGCAGATAGAGTGGAATCACGCCGCCGCGCGTAGTGCTTGACATGATGTGACCGCATGCTGTCTATGACAACGATGTCGCCCTGATGAAGCATCGAAATCAGCAAGTTTTTCAGATAGTCGAGGAAATGTGCTCCGGTTGTGCCGCCTGAATACATGGTGTATATGGTTTGACCGTTCAAACGGACGGAAGCCAGAACGGTCTGGGTTGGCGCTGTGTTCAGCGGTGTACTGCAATGTACTCGCACCTTTCCAATCGCACGCCCGTATCTGCGGGTCATATCAATGTTCACGCTGCTTTCATCCAGAAACACAAGGCTGCTGTGCTCAGTTTTCCAGTTTAATTCTTTCCACTTGGTACGTTTTGTCTGCACATCGGGGACGCTCCTGTTCTGTCGCAGAAAGTACGTGCGGAGTTCTTCCAAGCTATTGCTGTATTCATTTTAGCTTCACTGTGCAGGGGATATGTTTCTATCCTCCAATGTGGATTTTGGATTTGCTCGTTTATAGTTTGAAATAGTATGATGCTCTTTTGAAAAAAAATTCACCTATGGGTTGACAAAATGATCCGTATGGTGTATACTTAGAATTGCCGACCAGAAAGGAGGCGAAATGGTTGAATAGACTCAGCTTTTTCCTAAAGAAACTGCGGTTAGAAAATAACGAAGTACTCTACGACATGGCCAACCGTTTGGGTGTTTCCTCTTCTTTTCTATCTGCCGTTGAGAATGGTCGTAAAGCGCCCCCTGTTAGCTGGATTGAAAGCATTAGTGACCTTTACCGCCTCACCCCTGACCAACGTACCGACCTTGAATCCATTATCAATGATTCCATTCGGCAAGTTCGCTTGGATGTAGGCGATGTAGCTCCCAGTCGAAGGAACTGTGCGCTGGCATTCGCACGTAATTTCGATCGTTTTACTGACGACGACATCCAAGAACTAATGAGCTTCTTAGAGAAACGGAGGGAAAATGAGTAACTGCCCTTATCCGGCAAAACCTTGCGGAAGATTATCGCTTCGCTCTTACGCGCAGGAGCTCCGCACAAAACTCGGTCTTAACAACACCCAGTACATTGACATCGTAAGGTTAATGGAATTTGTATTTCCCCAAATATTCCCGAACTTTCATCTTGAGATTCTATCTCGTGAAGAAATGGGAAACAATCATGGTCTTACCAAGCCGCAGGAAGGCGTCATCTACATTCGGGAGGATGTTTACAATGGCGCATGTCGCGGTTGTGGTCGTGACCGATTCACCATGGCACATGAGCTTGGGCATTATCTCCTTCACAGGGCCATTCCAACGGGTTTGGCTCGAAGTGCCAGCGTTGATAATGTTCCAAGCTACTGCGATCCAGAGTGGCAGGCTTCAGCTTTTGCTGGTGAGTTCCTGATGGGGCACAATGTAATTCAAGGGCTGTCCCCTGCTCAGATTGCACAAGCTTGTGGTGTCTCTTATGCTGCCGCCTGCTACCAATACAGAAAATAAAAGCCAGTCCTTTCATGGACTGGCCCTTGCACCACGAATCCTACTGTCAATAGGATTTTGCGCTTACTGACACGCTGGTCAGCTGCAACTGTCTCCATTGGCTATTGTACAACGGTCACGTAATATTGTCAAGGGTATCTTCTGTAAAAGGAGGTGCCAGTACATGAATAATGATAATCATGTTGGGCAACGCGAAGTATTCTGTCCGTTTATTCGTAAGAACGGGAAAAAAGTCTACCCGAAAAATGCGAAGTATTTCCATTTCTGGGTGGATGAAACGGTATCTGTCGCACAGCCCAATAGTGCCGAACAGCTTTCGATGTTTGGTAACGAAGAAGCCAAGTAACTAACCAAGCGCTGGATGCAAGCTGACTGCATCCAGCGCTTTTTCAGGATCATCACGGAATCTTTGTGGAAAATGCAAGTTCAAAGCATCAACAGACTACACGGCTTCGCCATGAGAGAACGAGCAAAGAAGGAAATACCCGTGTTTAGCAATGCAATCCTTTCATGCTGTTCGCTTCTCCTTCCTGCGCCGTATTCCCCCTCAAGATTCCGTAAAGGGGCACTTTTGTGCGGTGCGCTATATTCAACGAACTCGTACCAATTGTCTTTCGGATTCTGCTTCGTGTTCACAATTGCTTGAAACATTTACATACGGCAGCACAGTTAGTTGCACCTAAAACATTATGCTTGCTTTCGCTTGAGAATAGTCGAGCGTTTGAAAGTGCAATATTTCTGGCTTACCATCAAGCCATGACTTTATTCAACAACTGCTGAAAGTCATCCACATGATCATAGGTGACCATTCCATTCGACAGCGTCGTGAACAACTTCTTCGCGCAGTCGATTTTTGCCTTCTCAATCGGGCGCAGGTTTAGACTGTCCATCGTGCCTTTCGTTTCAGCAATGAAGTAGATATGCCGTACAGCGCCCTCGTGGAATACGATTGCCCAGTCCGGCGAATAGTGTCCTACCGGTGTCGGGATGGCAAAGCCCTTCGGCAGCTTTGCGTAGATGAACACGTCCTGAGAGCCATCCAGCGACTGCGCAAAACGGCGCTCGACACTGTCCTCTGCCGTGCCGTCTGTGAACACATAATCCTGAATCGCCTTGTCCGCATGGAAGGCCTGATCAAGCGTCTTGCCGTGCTTCTCAGCCGTGAAAATGCTGCTGTCATAGCTTCCTTCAATCTGATCGTAGGTGATGTGTTCGACAATCATCGTGGCCTTCTGCTCTTTTATGAGTCGGATGACCTTGGAGATAAATTCTTCCGGGTTGTTGCGGTACATGTAAAACTTATCCGGCGCAATCCCCATAAGAATTGCAGCAGCAGTCCTGCGGGTAAGAACAGTTCCTTCAGCCACCTTGCCCACAAGATCGTACTTCAGCTGGCTGGTACTGGCATGTTTCAGCGTTTCCGTATGCGTGGCTACTTTGCCGAAGCTGTCGCCCGCACGCATATCATCGCCGGTAATCTGCTCTTTTTGACCGGCTGCGGAGACCGTGTACTGAAGCTGGCTGACAAAAAGCTCGCTGTTGATGTGCGCAATGGACTTCTTTATCAGCTCGTTGCCATCAAAGTCAACCGTATACGCATATTTGTGATTGATGGTATTCCAGAGCGTCTGGAACTCCTTCTTGTAGAATCGGTCATTCAGCGGGTTTTCAGGCGCAGGCGTTTTATTGCCATCTTTGACCATATCATCGAGAACTTTGTCATCGAAGATGGCTTGAATCAACTTATGGATCCCTTCACTCATCGGCTGCAGTGTTTCCGGCAAAGGCTGCAAGCGACCAGAAGCGGCGTCATTGCGGTATTCCTGCGTAATTCCGTCATCCTCGTCGATATAATCGTTCTTGGCAAGATACTTCCAAATCGTCTTGGCCTGCTTTTCGTCCAGCTTGACTTTGGAACCATCGGACATCAGAACATTCTTGCCTTCGAAATACTCCACAGTCGCCTTTCTTGGACGGTCGTACAGAACCGCTTTCGTCTCCTCCTGAAGTGCCTTTACAAACTCTGCATAGCCCTCGCTGGCAATGACCGTCAGGGTATTCAGAACGTGAACGTCTGCACCGACGGTTTCCGCGTCCATTCGCTCACCGGCTTGATTGACGCACAGGCGCAGGCCGCGTCCGACCTCCTGCCGCTTCTGCGTGGTGCTGTCGCCGCCGTGCTTGAGCGTGCAGATTTGGAATACATTTGGGTTATCCCAGCCCTCGCGCAGTGCGGAGTGCGAGAAGATGAAGCGTGTCGGCTCTTCGAAGCTGAGCAGACGTTCCTTGTTCTTGAGAATCAGGTCATACGCAGAAATATCATCGCTGAACTCACTGCCGCGCTTAAGCTGACTGTCGATGGCGCGCCCGGTCTTCTTGTCGATGCTGAAATAGCCGCGATGCGTGGCGTGTACATCGATGCCATCCAGATACGCGACATACGCCGAATCAAGCAGAGTACGGTATCCGTTCATGACCGAAACGTATTCTTCCTCAAAAATACGCCCGAATTCGCCGAGCGCCTCATTGCCGTCCGCATCGTACTGCCGATAGTGCGCTACCTCGTCGATGAAGAACAGCGACAGCGTCTTAATGCCCTTGTGGAACAGCTGCGCTTCCTTCTGAAAGTGAGAGATGATCGTTTCCCGAATCTGCACACGGCGCATGTCGCTTTCGGAAACATCGCCGACGACTTCGCCCTTGCGGATGATATCGCCGTTGGTGAAGGTGACGGTTCCATCAATGGGATCAATCTGTGAAACAGAAAAGCCGCGGTACTGTTCCATTTCGCCGGAGAGGAAATATAGGTTGTCCCCCACTGTCAGCTGCCGAGTTTCGCGGTTGATGGACTTGTTGTATCTGATTTCCAATTCCATGCGCACCTTCGGCGGCTGTTTCGGCGAAAGAATGAAGCTCTCCAAATACAGATAGCCGTCCGTGCCGCGGAAATTCTTTACTTCAAAGCCCTTAACCTCAATGCGTTTCACCAGGCGCTTGTTATACGCGTCCAGCGCGTCCAGCACATAAATCAGGTTGTGCCGCTCCTTGTGCGTTGCGGAGTAGTTGAGCGTGAAAAGCGGATTGAAGGACTTCAGCGCCTTTTGCGTCACGTCGCCGCCCATCTTCTGGGGTTCATCCATGATGATAATCGGGCGATTTGCGGCAATGACGTCAATCGGGCGGCGGCTCTGGAACTCGTCGCGCTTTGAGTAGATGATGCGCGCTTCCTTGCTCTTGCCATCCTCTTTCAAAGAAGCGGCAAACGCCTGCGTGTTGATAATCATCACATTGATGCCGCTGTCGGCAGAAAAGCTGTCCAGCTGGTTCAGGTTGGCGCTGGAGTAGATGAAGAACCGCGCCTTCTTGCCGTAATGCTCCATGAAATGGTCAACGGTAATCTCGAAGGACTTCTTCACTCCTTCGCGAATGGCGATAGACGGCACGACCACGATGAACTTGCTCCAGCCATAGCGCTTGTTCAGCTCGAACATCGTCTTGATATACACATAGGTTTTGCCCGTGCCGGTTTCCATTTCCACGTCCAGCGCACAGCGCCCCAGCCCCTTCGCAAGGGATGCGGACTGATAAATGTCGTTATCCTGCTGCACATCACGGATGTTTTTCAGCAGCTGCTCATCGGTCAGCTGCAGCGCCTCGTTCAGATAGCCGGTATCGAATAGGCTTACTTGTTCTGCCCCAGGCTTAACTTCGCCCAAATCGCGGCGATAGGACACACCATCGGAATAAGGCTGTCCTTTGAACACACTCACAACGCTATTAACGGCATCGGTCTGATATTGCTGTATCTTAAATCGAAATTTCATAGCTTTTGCCCTCTACTTTTCTTTTTCGTTGCAGTTATTAAGTATTTCTTAATAACTGCTCCCTTATTTACAGCACTTTCCTTGCCGTCGAGGGCGAATAGGTCTCGAAAATCTGGTCAAAGTTGGTGGCTGTGCTGTCGTCCGCCATGGAGGCGTCGCGGAAAACAGCGTAGTAGGGCTGCTTTTTCGCAATGGCGGTCACGGTTTCGGTGGTTACACCTTTATCGAAGCACGCCAGCAGGAAGCCGTCCGCCACATCGAACACCTTTTTGCCGCCGATTTCCGTCTCGGCAATCGTGCTGGAGGGCAGCACGCCCAGCTCCAGCATCACCTGGAACAGCAGGTCTTCCGGCGTGCGGTCGGGCTTGATGTTGTCCGTCGTGAAGGAAAGCAAATCCTGCCGCGTTGCGTCGGGCGTGTAGTAGACGTCCTGCATGTTGGAGGAATCCAGCCGCAGGCAGCGGAAACCGCCGTCAAAGTTCTGCGTCAACGTCAGCCCCGCGTCCTCGCGGATTTTCTTTGCCGCCCGGCGAATGCGCTCCTTGCCGATTTCGCAAATATTCTTATATCCTGCGTTATTAGCAATAGTAGCAGACTTTATTTCTTCGGGAACTTGAACCATAACAAAACGTCTATGGCCACCATCATCTGCATTTATTTGAATAACTGCTTGCGCCGTAGTTGCTGATCCAGAAAACAAATCCATAACTATATCGTCCTTTTCAGCAACTACACTTACTAGATGCTTCATGAGACTAATCGGCTTGGGGTTATCGAAGTGTACTTCTGGAATAAGTTGCTTGAGGAATACGGTTGTCCTTTGTGCATCAAATACGCCCCAGCTACTTTTTATGGCTTTATTCATGTGTGTCATTTCATACATAAATTCTTTTTGTTTGGGCAAAGTATCTTTCCACAGAATGCGTCCTTCAGCAATCATCTTTTCGAGTGATTCGCGTGAGAATGCCCATGTATTAGTATATTTTTTCCCTGTATTAGGGTCAACAATGGTAAAAGCCTCCTCCATCGGCTTTGTCGTGCTCTTTATATTTGAGACCCGCCACGGGCCACGAGGATCATTATCGGGGTTCTTGAATCCATCCTCTTCTTCACTTCTGCGTTCACCAAGAAAGCGAAAGTCGCTTGATTTCTGATAGGCAACAATGTATTCATGTACATTAACCATCATATTTCGTGGTGGAACACCTTTTGCACCGGTTTTCTTTTCCCACACAATAGAGTCAATATAGTTCTTTTCACCAAAGATTTCATTCATTAACGACAACAGATTTGAATGTTCGTGTTCATCAATGCTGACGAATATGGCACCGTTTTCGACGAGAAGCATTTTTGCAATGGACAAACGTGAATACATCATGTTTATCCAATCCGTATGAAAGCGTCCATTAGCATCTGTATTCGCAACAAGCTGATTTCCCTGTTCGTCATACTGTCCGCTTCTGCCCATGTAGCTGTCCGTGTCCTCGGCAAAATCGTCCTCATACACAAAATCGTTGCCAGTGTTGTAGGGCGGGTCGATGTAGATCATCTTCACCTTGCCCAGATAGGTCTCGCGCAGCAGCTTGAGCACGTCGAGGTTGTCACCCTCGATATACAGGTTTTCGCTGTCCCAGCCGCCGGGCGTGCCATCCTTGCCCACACTGTCCGCCTTGATGGGGCGCAGCGTCGCCGAAATGGGCGCGTTCGCCGCCAGCATCGCCTTCTTCTTGTCCGGCCATGTAAACTGATAGCGCTCCTCGCGGCCGTCCACCACGCGCGTGTTGATCTCCTGCATTAAAACATCCTTGTCAATCGCCCGAACGACTTCGCCGTTCTCGTTCACGGTCTCCGTCACCGCGTTCGGGAACAACGCCGCCAGCTTCTTGAAGTTTTCGTCGGCAAGGTTCGGGGTGTGCATGGTCATTCTGTCACTACACTCGATTTCATGACCATCTTCAAAACGAATAAAATACCGATCCGCATGGAAAGTCGGATTCTCCTTCTTGAATTCCAAGCGAAGCAAATGCCAAATGTTCAATGGGTCTTCGTTATCTTCTATTTCGTGAACTTTGCCGTACTTAATCCCGTTAAGTGCGCGAAGTCCGTTATCATCATGGAGATGAGTGCTGTCCTTATAAATATTCTGACGAGCCACAAGGCATATTTTCTTCATACGAATCCTCCTTCTTATGATAAGGTTTCCAGTGACTGACGCAACGCCTTATACTTCTGCATCAAGTCAAATTTTCGTTTCGGCTGCTTCTCAGCCCATGCTTGCTTTTCCAGCTTATCAATTTCCTTTTGCAGCTTTGCCCTTCTGTCGTCCAGCGCAATCTGCTCGTTCAGCGTGTTGCCGCCCTCGATTTCGATGTGCCCGATCTGCGTGACCACGCTTTCCCAAACCGCGTCCATGTTCAAGCCTTGAAGATGGAGCGTCTGGCTTCCGGCAGGCTGCCATTCATCCATGATGAGCTTTGTCTGCCATAGGGCGAGACGCTCCTCCTGCGCACAAGTGAGGACGAGCACAAGATTCTGCCCGAAGGTTCGGGCAATGAAAACGATGTTCTGCTTGTCAAAATCCTTCTGGCGCAGGCTGACCTGCACCACAAAGAAGGCGTGAATGTCCTTGCCGTCCGCCAGATTCAGCGAAACCGTGGATACTTCGTTGCAGACCGCAATCCGCGCTACATCGGCGTCAAAGCTCTTGCGCCGCTCGGCACTCATGTCAGCGGCAAAATGTTCCAGCACCTTTTTCCTGGGAATAATCTTTCTGACCTCTGTGGATAATGGCAATCCCAGCATGAAACACACCTCACTTTACGACAAGGAAGCATATAAGCTCGAAGTCGTCCAGTCCGTTAATCGCCCCGGACAGGAAGCTCATCTGATTTCCCTTCAGGAAAGAATCGACGTCGCTTTCGTCCTTTGTCTCGATGATGGAGTCAATTGCAAGGCTCAAAAGCTCCGACATTTCCGCCATGTTCCGCCCATCGTCCGTCTCGGTGTTGAACGCATTGCAGAGCGCCGACACGGGCTTGTCCTGTCCGCGGCAGAGCAGACGGACGGAGTCCAGCAGCTTCTTCGGGTTCAGATAGTCGCAGATGATTTCGCCGTCCGTCCCAATATACACCATGTAGAAGGGATGGATGCGGTTCTGGTTATTGATGTTGACGCCATCGTTGACGTTCTTCAACACGAAGATAACGCCTTCCGGGCATTCCTCCGTCGCGGGAACGACGGCGTGCAATCCTTTCGGTTTGCTTTCCAGGCTGCCGTGCGTCTTCATGTAGTCCAGCAGGTCGAGACGGAATTCATTCAGCCCCAAATCCATGATGGAGATGCCTGTGGACATATCCTCGATATCAACAACTTCTTCTTGCAGCCGCTTGAGCTGCGCCTTGCGGTATTCGAGGTCGCCCTTTTCTTCCGCGTTGATGAGGTCATCGTCGCCGGTGGAGGTCATGACCGAAATCTTCATGCGCGTTTCCACGCGGGATTTCAGGTTGATGTACTCATCCAGCGTCATATCCGGCCAGAAGTTCACGAGCTGTATGACGCTGTTGCGGCTGCCGATGCGGTCAATACGCCCGAAGCGCTGAATGATGCGCACAGGATTCCAGTGAATATCGTAGTTGACCAGATAGTCGCAGTCCTGCAGGTTCTGACCTTCGGAAATACAGTCCGTAGCAATCAGAATGTCGATTTCGGCAGGATTGTCCGGCATGAGCACATCTTTGCTCTTGGAAACCGGAGAGAAGCAGGTCAGCACATTATTGAGCGTTGCTTTCAAGCCGCGAATGGTCGTTTTGCCGTCCGCACTTCCGGTAATCACCGCCGTGTCCAGTCCATGGCGCGATTTCATACGGGCGCTGACCTGATCGTACAGGTAGTTTGCCGTGTCCGCAAATGCCGAAAAAATGATGACCTTCCTGTTGCCCGGATTAATCGGATGGGCGATCTTATCGTCCAGCAGCTGAAAGAGCGTCTGAAGCTTGCTGTCATGCGCCGGTGTGATGTCGTTCATCATCAGGAGAAGCAGTTCCAAATTCTCCGCGTCCTTCGCCAGCTCGCTTCGCCACGAAACGTAGTCCATGTCGGCAATATCAATCTTGATTTTTTTGCCGATTCGGGTGAAATCCGTGTTTTCATCTTCCGCGTCAAAGTCGTTGTCCGACACATCGCGCATCTCGATTTCTCCGCCGCCTCCCGCCATAAAGTTATCGATGATGGTGATGGTCGAATTGATTATACCCAGTATGCGCCCAAGCGTCAAGCGGAAAGAATAGACCGAGCTTTCAAGGCGCTTCAGCAGGTTGATGCTCATCAGACGCCGGATGCCGGATTCGCGCCCGCGCATGGACATGTTGGCAACCTTTTCCAAATCAAGATACTTCGCCAGCTTACTGGGAAGAATGTAGCTGGACGGCGTATAGACGCACAGCGACAGCAGCCCCAACTGCTCGAATATTTCATTATAGTTGATCGCGCTGTTCAGGTCGGTCAGTTTCGGGCGGAGGCTGATGGGTTTCAGCCTTTCCGGGAATTTGCCGATGGCAGCGGCATTGTAGTACTTTTCGATATGCTTTCGGGAGCGGGCAATCGTCACGCTGTCCAGAAGCTCAAAGAAATCAAAATCGAGCATCTTGAGCAGCGCGTCCGTCGTGCGCTTTTCCGGCTCCAAATCGCTCCATTCATTGAAAGCGCGCTGTGCCTGACGGAAGATTTCATCAATGGATTTTTTCGTATTCAGCTCCTTTTCGAGCATTTCCGGGTTGCCCTCGTAGGCCAGCGCAAGTTGATTGCGCAGATCGAGGAATCGATTATTGACTGGCGTCGCCGAAAGCATCAGCACTTTCGTCTTTACCCCGGAGCGTATGATCTTGCGCATCAGAAGCTGGTAGCGGTTTTCGCCGTCGCGCTTATGCGTACCGACGCCGCCTTCGCCATTGCGAAAGTTATGTGACTCATCAATAACGACGAGGTCGTAGTTCCCCCAGTTCAGTCGGTCAAGGTCAAGCCCGTTCGACATACCGCCCTTGCGCGAAAGGTCGGTATGGAAAAGCACATCGTAGTTCAGGCGGTCTGCCGCAATCGGATTGTTGACATAATTGTCTTTGAAGGTGTTCCAGTTCTCGGACAGCCGCTTGGGACAGAGCACAAGCACGGATTTATTGCGGTTTTCATAATACTTGATGACCGCCAGCGCTGTGAACGTTTTACCAAGGCCAACGCTGTCTGCCAGAATACAGCCGTTGAACTTTTCCAGCTTATTGATGATTGCCAGCACGGCATCGCGCTGGAAGTCGTATAGCATGCTCCAGATTTTGCTCTGTTTGAAGCCGGTCGCCTCGTTTGGAAGAACATCTTCGGAAATATCTTCGAGAAACTCGCTGAACACATGGTACAGCGTCATAAAGTAAATGAATTCCGGAGAGTTTTCATTGTAGGCGTGGCTGATGTTGTCCAGCACAACATCCGTCACATCCTGCATCTTGGTTTTGTCATTCCAAAGGGAATCGAACAGCTGCATGTACTGCGTGGCGAACGGCGCTTCCATGCAGTTGACCATGTTGTAGGTGTTGTTGCCGCGCTCACAGCCAATATCAACTGTGGTGAAACCGTTGATCGGCATATAGGCCGTTTGCTCCGTTTTCGAGGTAACGGTCATAAAACCGCCCATATTCTCGCCAGTTGTGTTGGATTTGAACGTTGCCTTGCTGCTGATCCACCGAGCACATTCTTTTGCAATAGCGCGCTGCATCATTTCATTACGCAGTTTAATCTCAAACTCAGTACCGTACAGGCTGCTCTCACGGCTGATACGGGGGATGTAAAATTCGCGCTTCTGCTTTTCGGCCCGCTCTTTGATAAAGGTTGGCGAAGTAAAGATGAAGCGAAACTCATCTACTTGCTCAAGCTGTTTTTTCAGTTCCTCAAAGGCATACATGGAGAAACAAGCCGCGGCAATGGATACACGGCTTCCCCTCTTAATGGTTTGACGCAAATCATCCTTGACGAGCGAACTAATATTGTCCAATATTTTCATTGGCGAATCCTTCCCCGAACGGTATCAACCGTATTTTGTTCAAGTTTTACTTTGATGCTAAAATTCACATATAATATTTATACTATTATAGAACGCTCCGATGCCCATAACGACCAGCAGCTTCCACAGCTTATTACAACACATTCGCATCTGCTTGCTTTCCCTCCTGTTCCAAGGTTCGCCATACAGTTCGCAGCAACTATTCGACAACTGCAGTACACAGTTGCGCAAGTTACGGATGGTTAAACTGCCCACTGTCGGTCAAGCTGACCGAACATCCACGATAATGGTAGCATTTATGCCGCAAAGGTCAATGTCGCCCGTGCGCTGTGCGAGTACAAGCGCAGAAAGCTACTGGGCATGGAAGCACACACCGCTGCATACTCCTACATTATACAGCATTTGCAATGCCAAATCAAGAGACTTACATCGTCTCTCGATTTTTTGCCACTTCGTTTTGTTTATCTACCATTCAATAAAATGCGAAATAATAATTAGAAGCGGCAGGAAAAGCAACCCTACATAGCGAATACTTCTATGACAAGCAACAAAATCTGGTGGAATTTCGTCACAATGCAAAGTGTTGCATCGGACACTTTCCATTCCAGTAAGATGAGCGGTCGAAGCTTACTTACGCTCACGGATAGGGGGAATGTTATGATTATTAATGCAGAATGGCTGGATGCTATGAGCAAACAGCATCAGCGGAAATTTCAAGAATTACTGCCTGAACTCGTGAAGAAACTTATCATTAACAGCTGCACTTCGGTTTCCAGCATTCGGATGCCGCATGGTGACGACATTTGGGCACCGGGCTTCGATGGTGTTGTTGATTGTTCCGAAGGGAATTGTTATGTTCCTGCCGGACGCAGCGTCTGGGAATTTGGCACCAATGAAAATACGCTTCAGAAAATTAACGATGACTATCAGAAGCGAACGCAGAACCCATTAGGAAGCAAAATTGAAGAAACGAACTTTTGCCTTGTGACACCCAAGGTGTGGGCGTATCCGCAGACAATAACCACATGGGAAGCAGAACACACTGATTGGAAACAGGTAAAAATATATGACGCCAGCGTGTTATGCGACTGGATTGAGCAAACACCAGTTGTTTGTGCTTGGCTATTGGAGCAGTTTTCGGATAATCACACCATTGAATTTTCTACTTTGGCCCATGCTTGGAATCTGTTTGCCCAGAAAACATTGCCTGCAATGTCCGATTCGTTATTTCTCGCCGATCGTGAACAAGAAATGGCGTGTTTCTTTGATACAGTAGAAAACAAAATTGTCCGCGTAAAAGCAACTACTCGCGTAGATGCAACCGGCTTCGTTCTTGCTGCTATGATGCAGAAACCAGAGCTTCGAGAACGAAGCATCGTTATCAATGCTCCAAGTGCTTACCGGGATGTCAATCACTGTGTAAAGTCAAAAATACTTATATTGAATTACTCTTGTGACCATGACATCAACATAGAAAACGGAAATCATGTAATCCTATGTTATGGCAAAGAAGCAAGCAGCATTCAAGAAGATGTTAGCCTTGCAGAACTGCCTAAATTTCATTATATCCGTGCTTTTAAGGACATGGGTGTCCCTGATGCAGAAGAACTGTATACCTTTACGCATGGCAATCTCAGAGCGTTGATTCGAAGAATTCCGGGAACGTCAACCGAAAGCAAGCCTGACTGGGCAAAACGTGAAGATAAAGATCTTCTCGCACCATTGCTGTTTATGCGAAATATCAATAGAAGTTCAGATGTTGAGCGAGCGATTGTCGAACAATTGGCTGGGGGCGCTTATGGTAACGTAGATAAAGCATATGCAGAAATGATACGCAAGGAAGATTCGCCAATCAAGGTAGTAGATGACTACTACATCCTTGTGAATTACGAAGAAACATGGGATGTATTGCAATATAACGTTTACAGTACGCAGTATGACCGCTTGAACGATACGATTCTTTCCATATTTAATGAGGTTGATAGAGATTCAAAGTTTGCGGCAATATTTAACACTCGTGTAGGGCGGTCAAACTTGTTGCAAAATCTTCTTGAAAACTACGTTTACTTTTCCTACAACAATGACAATCCGCAGAAATTGGACAAAACAATCCGTAATTTTATGGCGTTTCTGGACAAGCCCAATGCATCGAATATCATTATCAATCACTTATCAATGCTCGCGCAAGCAGCGCCAAAGATGGTAGTGGATGTGCTGGATGCTGAAACGGACAACCCAAATGGAATGATTATGTCTTTATTTAGTCATCCACAGCAGTTTGATAGCCGGTACATGAATATACTATTTGCGCTGGATAAGCTGACATTCTATTCAGAAAGCGCTGAACGAACTTGTCGAATTCTCTTCCGGCTATATCAAGTAGATCAAGATAAATTCAGATATTCTAATTCACCATATAGTTCACTACTCAATGCTTTGTGTTTTACCAACACCTATTTTCCATTTCCAATAAGCAAAAAGGTTGAGTTGCTTCTTTACTTTTGGCAAGAAGATTCCTACCACGGTGCCAAATTGATTATTGGAATTTTGAACAAAAAAGTTATGTTCTTGCCTTCACAATATGGAAGGATAGGTCAATATCATGAGACGAAATTGTACTATGCTGAATATTATCATGCAATCGAACAGATTGCCGAAGCATCTCTCCGTTATTTCATTAGCGTCAGCGATATAGAATCAATCATCGCAGTTTTTGAGAACTATGTCAATTATCGTCCGCAGTTTCTCATGGACTTAGCCCACTTGCTTGAAGGCAATTCTTTTGATGCTGCTTCGCTTGCCAAGCTCAATTATGCACTGCGGAAGACGCGATATGACATTTTGCATCATCGTTTGACCAGAATGGAAGTATACATTCCTGCATTTGAAACTTGGATTCGGAAAACAGACACCAACGAAATTCCTTCTCGATGGTTATTTTTCGACTATCGAAAATGCCCTGATGATAGACTGCTTGTAAGGAATGATGACTATTACAAAAGGCAACAAGAAATGTTTTCTATCAGACAAGATGCTTTCGAGAAAATTTTCAGAAAGTTCGGTGTCGAAGGTGTAAAGATGTTGTTATCTCAAATGGATGATAACGCTGCTTGGGGGAATTTCCTTGCAAATACGTTGCCAGACACGTGTCACACAGAACTTGCAAACATACTGCTTCAGATGAATCGAATGCGTATTTGGGCTGGGCTTCTTGATGCCTCAGCAAAAGAGACATTCTACGCCGTATACGACTGTATTCCCGCGGATAAGCGCTTGCAAGTATACAGTGCCATGTCGCGAATGGATGTGGTTGAGTGGCTATCAACGGAAGAAGAAAAGCAAGCGTACTGTTTTGGAAAACAGATGCATCAATATGATGAAAACAAATATCGAACGCTGCTAACCTATTATCCTGAAGGCTTACTGCCTTATTGTGCTGAAATTATCAACACAGCTTCGAATGCAAATACAGATCTGGTCATGAACGTCTTCTGTGCAATCAAAACTACATGGCGTGCTGATAATACTCTAACGTCAGATGAAAAATGCGCTCTATCTGAAATCTTAGAGGTCGTCACCAACAGTTTGTATTCAGATAAATGGGGAAAGCTCTGTGCTGAACTCTATTTGACCAACATTCTCACAGAAATTTCTGAACCAGCCGAGCGATATTTTTTTGAGCACCCGCTTGAATTCATTCAAAGTTTGAATTTCTGCAAAGAGACGGATTGCGGTAAATTCTGGAATTTGTTTTCCACGTATAGTCTACCAACCAGCGCATATACGGATTCGGATGCATTGAAACATTTTTCGGAATCGCTCATTGCAGCAAATCAAACTGATTTGCTTGGGAACATCTATGGTCGTGCAATTGCAGGAATGGACGATGTTTTCCCACATGAGTCCATTCGCAAATTGTTAGAGCAGTTTGATAGTGATGAATTGGATTTGCAAGTTTATATTGCTTATATCGATAATCGAGATGCACGCTTTGTTTTGGATGGAAGTGATCAAATGCAAAAAGCAGCAAAATTTACTGCTGATGCACAGGCTTTAAGCATCAGCTATCCGCATACAGCAGCAATACTTCGACAGATTGCGGATGACTATCGAAGAGAAGGACAAAGCGACCGCTTGTATTCTGAGCTTTAAACAGATAAAAGTAAGTGCAAGGTCACGACTTAGAGTGCCCGTATGCCTTGCGCCTTGCTTGGCGAGGCTTTGCCGCGCAGGAAACGTACAGAGTAATGCTTCCCTTGCCAGTTATGAAAAACAAGTTCAAAAGCGTGGCAAATGAGATTGAAAGGAACGATTAAATATGTTCAAATATCCTTTGGCAGTAACGATTGATACAAACATATTTGACGCAGCAAAATTTGACTTGTGCAATACCAGTACCCTCAAAATACTCGCCAATTATGTTGAAAATGGGAAAATCGAGGTTGCTTTAAGTGATATTGTTGTACGGGAATCAAAAAGACATATTGCAGATCAGGTCGAAAAAATATGTGGAATTATGCGAAAAGCAAGAACTGACGCTTTGAAGGGGGCTAGTGAACATCTCATAAGCACTATTGGACTGGGCGATATATTGAGAATCATAAGAAACAAAGATGAACTCATAGCTAAAGTTGAGGAAATGTTCGATGATTTTCTCCGAACAATCAATGCCGAGATTCTTGGCGCAGATTTAATAGATATAAGTTTGATACTTGATGATTATTTTGGGACTAAACCACCTTTTGAAAGCAGCGAAAAGAAAAAAAGTGAGTTTCCAGATGCATTTATTGCTCAACAGATCAGAAAACGATTTAGCGAAAAGAAACAAGTTGCAATTGTTAGTAACGATAAAGGTTTTATAAAAGCTTGTGGAGAAAGCAAAAATCATCTTTTCTTCAGCTCCTTAGGCGAGTTATATGATGCAATAAGTAAAGAGGATGCGGCTTACGATGAAACAATAGCTGTTATCAAGGAACTACAATTACGCATAAGTGTTGCTGTGAAAGAGTATATCAAAGACAACGAGAATATAGACGTGCAGGGGCTTTCATACGACAAAGACGGGATAGAATCCGGGTACGATTACAATGAATTTTATCTACACAGCATTTCAGATGTGACTTTTGGAGTTCATGCTGTAGACGAAATTTCCGAAAAGACTTCAATTGTTACTCTCTCATGTAAAGCAGATATTTCCGCTGATTGCTATTATGAGGATTATGCCAATGCCCCATGGGATCCCGAAGAAAAAAACTATGTATTTGTTGACACAATAAAAATACGCGAGGAACATAAAGCACGGTTTGCTTGCAGAGTCGAGATTAACCGAGAAGCAAAGGAAGTCAAATTGTGTAAGTTTACAGTTATTTTGGGTGGTGATTCAAGATGTAGCAGGTATGAGGTTGAAGAGCAAACTGTGGAAGATGATTATGAAGAAATTCATGATATGGACAGAAAAGCACTCGGATTCCAGGCACTCGGAAGCTATGAAACATACTTAGAGGATAATTTACTTGATTCACATTTTTACGCAGATATAATTACAAGGTTTGAGAAAATAAATAGCTTATACCCAATGTATGATGATTGCCGTATTAGTTTTGAAGACTTGTTGACCAAACTTAATACTGCCAATCCCAAAGAGACTATCAAACTGATATATGAGAGATTGTCGGAAGTATCAGATATACCGCACATTGCCAATATAGAAAACATCACAGATTCCGAGATTGAAGAAATCCAAGCATGGGTGCGCGATCAATATAAAAGGGCATCTGAAATTGCGGATATAGACACGCTTCCAGATGTAATGTCTTTCGGAGAAACGATTGTGATTAAGGGTATAGACGGCAGTGAAGCATCATTGTCCATAGGAGATAATCAGATAAGCCCTGACGAGGGTTGCGAAGAAGTTATTGATATTTGCTTTTCTAACGGGGCTGAAAATACGACCAGCGGATATATAAAACTTACTGTTGGCTATTTAAATTTCGATGAAGATGGCGGAGCCGCTGATGGACTAAGTGATGATGTTGAATACGAATATGACGATATACTAAAAGAACTGGACAGCTTTATTGAGGCGCAAAATTGTGAGGCAAAAAAAGATACACTAATTGCGGAGATTATCAGCGAAGCTCTCGGTGCAGACATGGACAATAATGGTTAAATCGGCTTGACGAAAATTGAAATGGCGCGAGCGATAGAGATTTCTTATATCTAGCTGTATGTGGTTATGCAGCATGAAGATCAGGAAAGTGTATATTTTTCAAGAATGTTATGAAAAAACTTAAAACATGGAATTTTGAAAAAGCACCAGTGGTGGAATCACTATGATACGCCGGGTCAATCCCGAATTCTGTGTAAACTGCAAAACGTAGTGCAAATAGAGCAAAATTTATGCAAGACGGGAGCGGCGCAAGCTGCTGCCGCCTTGTTTATAAAATAACAGCGTTTCGAGGGGATGTCAAGGGCGGAAACGTCAACCTCCGTTCATCTCGCACTTGACATCCCTGCGTGCTGCGTACACCGCTGAGCAAAATCACCTCGACCGGCGAAATTGAGCAGCGGTTCCGCTTGAATTGAGCAATGGGACCGCCCGGATTGAGCAGCCCCACCGCTCAGGTTGAATATGGACAGAACAAATCAGTCAAGGTATCATAAATATAGTCGGAGTCAGATGTCCTGCAAACCCTTCCGCTTGCGCATGGATTCCTTGCCTCCAATGACCACGGTGTAAGCATCGTGGACGATTCGGTCGCAGATGGCATCAGCCAGCAGTGGGTCAGACAACTTTTCCGGCCAGCCCGGAATGTCAAACTGGGAGCAGAAGATCGTGGAGTTTCGCTTGTACCGGGACTCCACGATTTCCAATAAGTCCCTGGCTTCCGTTTCTTTCAAAGGGTACAGAAGCCATTCGTCAATTATGAGCAATGCGTACTTCTTGTACTGGGCCATGAGCTTGCGAATCGTACCGTTGCCCCTGGCAATCTGGAATTCTACCAGAAGATCCGGGAGCCGGATGTACTTCACCGCATAAAACCGTCTTGCGGCAGCCATGCCCAAAGCGCAGGCGAGATAGGTTTTGCCGCTGCCGGTAGCTCCCAGCAGGATGATGTTGTGGTGCTCCTGAATGTAGTTGCAGGTGCTGAACCGCAGCAGTTCCTCCTGCTTCAGTCCTCTGTCGGGCAGATACTCCACATTTTCCAGACAAGCTCCCGGATCCGAGAAGGTTGCCTGCCGGATCAGCTTGTTCAGATGGTTATTCTTTCGGGCATTCCATTCCGCATCCACCAAAAGACCGAGCCGGTCCTCAAAGGTCATGTTTTGGAACTGCGGATCGGCAAGCTGGTCCTTCAGGGCATTGGCCATAACACTCAGCCGCATTTCACGCAGCTTGGATACCGTTGTTTCAGTCAGCATCACTTATTCCCCCTTCCGTAGTAGTCAGCCCCACGGGTGAAACCGTACTGGGAAGAGGACGCAGTAGCCGTACTCTGCTCAGGGATGGCTTTATCCTGGCCGGATGCCAGAATAGCCTGAATATTCTTGAGAGAAGGGCGGGGTGTGTATTCCAATGCCCGTTTGCAAGCATTCTCCAGCCGTTCCGGAGTGTACTTGTCTGCCAGCTTCAGCAGACCCATGCAGGACTTGTAGCCCTGCTGTTCTACTTTGTAGCTGCCGAGAATAGCCCGGACAACGACCTGCGTGTTGCTGCCGACCTTACCGGCCCAGTGAATGAACCGTTCACCGTTCCACTGGACATACTTCTGGTGCTCTGGCGGCATATGCGCCTGGATCGTGCTGTATTGGTTAAACCGTCCGTACAGCCTGGGATGGGAACAGATTCGGTTTCCACCGTAGAAAACCTCTACCGTGGATCTGGTGAGCCGGACATCTACTTTCTGCTTGATGTACTCAAAGGGAACAGAATAGTTCATGCGCTCCACGGAAATGTGGTAATTTGGTCCCACCGTTGCCACTTTCCAGATGGCCAATTCAAAAGGTCTGGGCGGCAGAGGGCGCAGGAAGGGCCTCTCTTCTGCAAAGCTGCTGGCCCGGCTGCCTTCCCGCTTCTGGAAAGGTTTATGGTTGAACGCCTCCAGACGGTCCCAAATCGCCTCGTTCAGTTCCAATAGGGACAAAAACTGGCGGTTCCGCAGAGCGGCCAGTATGAAGGTAGAGATGATACTGACAGTACCCTCAACAGCAGCTTTATCCTTGGGAGCGCGGACTCTGGCAGGCAGAATTGCCGTGCCATAATGCTCTGCCAGCTCCTGGTACGATTTATTGAGAACAACCTCATCCTTCCCATGCTTTTGCACGCCGGTTTTCAGATTGTCGCACTGGATGATCCGTGTAACGCCGCCAAAGTATTTGTAGGCATTCACATGGGCAGTGGTCCATGAGTCCTGGTTCATGGAGAAAAAGGCTTCTACGTAGCTGTAGCCACTGTAGGGCAGGGTTGCCACGAACACATAAGCCGGGATAATTTCACCGGTGTCTGTGTCAATAACAGCGGCAGTATCGCCGGCCCAGTCCACCTGCATAACCTCGCCGGGCTTGTGGTTCAGGTGCATGGTGGCGTTTACCTTTGTCAGATAGTCCGCATAGTACTTGTTGAACTGGGTGGACTGGTATGGAATCTCACCCGCCGCCCGACACTGGTCGCAGTATTCCAGCCACAGCAGATTCAGGGTGATACCGCTGCGCTGGAGTTCCTTGTGGACATAGGCGTAGTCCGGCATCTTGTAGACAGGCTTCGAGGGGCTGGTCGGAAACAGACGCTCTGAGAGTTGCTTATCCGACATTTCCTCCGGCAGTGGCCATTGCAGGCCGCAGTTTGCTGCCCGTTGCAGGGTTGCTGCCACAGTGTTCCGAGCGCACTGGCAGCTTGACGCGATCTCGGTCTTGTTGAGTCCCAGACTATGGAGTCTGAGAATCTCACGGTAATTGGTCATACAGGTGACCTCCTTGTAGATATTTACACCGCAAAATGCGATGCATATCTACATTTTACCGCAGTGCTCAACGGCGGCGGCAAGCGTGCTCAATTCCGCCGGAATGGATGCTCAATTTGAGCGGTCGTGCTGCGCAATCTCGCGCGGAATACTCACTCCATTTCGTCCGATAATCGTAGCTGATGCCTGAAAATAGCGATTCCCATATGTTATGCAGCTTCTGTGCGATTGCCTGCTGAATCACATAATCGACTACTGTGGGGATTCCCAGTTTCCACACGCCGCCATCTGGTTTCAGGATTTCCTTCCGGCGTACCGGGATCGGCACATAGCTTCCGTCCAGAATACTCTGCAAAATTTCTTCCATAGATTACGCTTCACGATGGACACCCTTGCCTACGGCAACGTTTCCTACTGCCAAGTGCATTGTGTTTGTTTTTCCGTCATTTGGTTGTTGCTCATGCCGGGCGCACATAAATACAGCAGCAGGAACTCCCCTGCCCCTGCTGCCGTTCCTCTTTTCACTTATCCTATGATTTCCTCGCGCACAACCTCCTCTACCCTGCCGCAAATCATCTCCATCCTCCGCACCCACTCCATCTGTTCATTTTCCTTCATCTCCTCATCCACGCCTTCCGCCTCCGCCATCTCCCGAACAAGCACCTCCACCCGCTCTTCACACTCCCTCTGCACGGATTCCAGCAGCGCCGCCAGTTCATCCGCCCAAATCAGCCTAACATACTCGTGCGGATGCTTCTCCTGCAAATAGCGCTCATACAGGGATGCCCACTTGCCATTGGGCGACCTGTCCGCCAGCATACAAGTAGGAAAGTAGTAGTCGCCCACGAGGGTGTAGTGAATGCCGTTCTCCATGATTTCGTCAGGCAGTTCGTTCGTCATCGTCATTTTCATCAAGCAAACCTCCTGTGCTTATTGTCGCCTTGACATTGAACCGCATACACAGCACAGGGGCTAAAATTGTTCCGTTCATGATGACGGGGTTATTTCGGGGTTATTAGGCACTTGTGAAAGTGCCGCAAAGCCTTGTGACGCAAGGGTTTGCGGGTCGTCGAATGCTTTTCATGGGGTTCAAGAGGTGAAGGTGCTAATCTCCTCAACAAGTTTCCACCTTTTGTGTATCAAAATATCAAATTCGCACTTTTTAGAGGACGAAATGAGGATATAGAAATGCCCTCCGCGGTTGTGAGTAACCGGCGGAGGGCATTTTTTACACTTTTCTGCCAACCATTTCGTTGAATTGCGCCTCGGTGATGCGCGAAATTCCCAGCGATTCGGCCTCCCGATTCTTCGCCGTGCCCGAATCCGGCGTGTTCGTGATGAGGTAATTCACGTCGCGCGAAAGCCTCTCCGTCAGCGTTGCACCGCACGCTTCCAAGCAGGCTTGCAGCTCGTTGCGGTTGGCGAACGTCTTGAGCCTGCCTGTGACAGCGAACGTTTTCCCGCTGATTTGCTCAATTTGTTCCGCATCAAACAGGAAATTCGTCACATTCGTGTCGAGCGTTTCTTTCTTCTGCTGAACTTTTGCCTTGTCCTTTTTGGAAACGCTGCTGTCGGCATAGTCCAGCACTGCCGCAATCAGCTCCGTATTGCCGCTGTCCTGCACGGCTTTTGTGAATGCGTCCAAATCCTTGGCGGAAATCAGCTTTTCGCGAAGCATCAGGTAGAACAACGCGAGGTGCTCAATCGCCAAACCTGCCAGCTTTGCGGCATTGGCTTTGATGTACTTCGCATACGCTTTGCCGTTTTCGTCGGTGCAGTCGCGGTTGTCCTCCGCAAAGCCGACTGCTGCGCCGGGGCGGAATTTGGCACTGATGTCTGAAATATCAGGGATATGAAGGATGATAGGCGTTTCTGCTTTGGGCAGTATAGTTTGCAACTGCTTGGCAAAAGAAGAAGGACAGGTGAACTCTTTTAGATTTGCACATGTAGAGAACGCCTCCTTCCCGATAGAAGTAACGCTGTCCGGAATGCTTATGCTCGTCAGGCTGCTGCACTCACTGAACGCACCACCCCCGATGGTGGTGACGCTGTCCGGAATGCTTATGCTCGTCAGGCTATCGTGCCGTCCAAGTAGCCCTGCGCCAGTTCGTAAACCACGTTTCGATCATAAATCTTCTGGTTTACACCGACACAGAAATGCTCGATTCGCGCAACATAGGCGCTTATCTGCTTGTACTCTTCGGAACGTGTGTTCCTCGCAATCTCCGCAATTTGCTTGGGCATGTACACGTTCAAATGATCCAGCACCTGCTCTTGCAGCCGATTGTATGCTTCCAGTGTCGCCTGCTTTCGGTCTCGGACTTTCGTCCAGATGAACGTATACAGCGTGAACCCCGCCGAAAACAAGGATACTACAAGTGCGGCAACGGATAAGGCTGTATCCATCTGCTTTTCCTCCGCGTCATTTATTGGTGCTTTCAGCCATCTCCTCCACCTCTTTCCTCGTCAGCACCAGCTTCATCGCCCACACCGGCACTTCGGGAATCTCGCAGCCATCCTCCACAAACACAAACGCGGTCTTATAGGCGGCATCCGCTCCGGAAATAAGCCGTAGCCATCCGTGAAATAAATCAGCCCCTTCAGGTTGGCAAACTCCCCATCCCGAATCATCTCATCCACCCGCTGGAATACCGGGCGGAAGTCCGTTCCGCCAAGCCCCTTGATAATCATCGTTTGCAGATAGCGGTCAAACTCCTCCCGCGAGGTGATTTTGATGTCCTCCTGAATGTCCTCGTCGCACTGGATGATGTGGACGTTGATGTGGCTGAAAAAGCTTTCCGTGCTTTGCAGGATGTTGTACGTCTTCTGCAAAAACGCCTGCACCTGTTCTCCCATCACCGACCCAGACGTGTCAATCGCGATGACGAACTCGCGGATGCGCTTCACGTCCTTGTATTCCAGCGGCTCAATGAGCGGCATCCGCTTTTCGGGGAAAGCTGCATCCCGTAGCTGTAAAACACATAGTCGAACTCATCGTCATTGATGCGCATGGCCTCGCCCATCACGGCGAATTCCTTCAGGAACGCCGTGTAGTCGTACTTTTCCCGGTTGACGGCGCGGAGATTCTGGATCATGCCGCCTGCCTCGTCGCCGCGCTGCTTGTGGAGCGTCTCCAAGTCGGTCTGCATCTGCTCGGCAATGTGCTGCCAGTCCTGCAAGAGGGCGGATAGCGCCGCTTGTGCCTGCGCCGTGCTGGCATTCTCCTGCTGACCGTCGTTCGGCTGATCGTCGTTCGGCTGACCGCGCTGTGATGTACCTGATGTACCGCCACCGTTATCCACCGTTGCTTGTTTCTCCGCCATAGCAACGCGTGCAGTCGGTGCATACCAAAGTGCGTGATTATCCGGCGAAAACAGGCGCTTCAGGCGGGCAAATTCCGTTTCGCTCGGCGGATTCATCCGCAGATACGCGTAGATTTTCTCCGCCGTCAGCAGGTTGTTGACCCTCGGCGCAATCTGCTGGAGGACTTGCACCTGCCCTGCCGTCTGCGCGTTCGTGAGCATCGGCAGATTCAAGTCGTTAATGACCCCCTCCACCGCCATGTCGCACGCTAAATTCCACAGCGGCTGCAGCACGCTCGGCTTCACCTCGAAGTGTCGGAAAACGCCGTGGAGGATTAGGTGCATGTAGGCGCGCGGACCGTTGTTCTTGTCCGCGGCATACAGCTTGCAGAGTGCCATCGGATCGTAGAAGATGGTTGTCCCCTCCGTCGCGAGGACAGTTTCGTCCAGCAGCGGCTGCAGCATCGGCATTTCCTGCACAGCATCCGGGATGGACAGCCAGCGCAGACGACTGATGGCAAGATTCATGAACCGCAGGTGGATGGACAGCGTGTTTCGGCTGACGTTCAGGATGGAAAGCGCAAGGGTTGGCAAGAAAAACCAATATACGCTAAGTGGAATGACCGAACGACAGAGCGGAAAAGGCGCGAGCAGATGGCGCAGGTGAATCTGGAAATAGTATTATGCGGGGCACACCAAAAATCCTCCCATGCGATTCTTCTACTCGCATAGGAGGTGGCTGGGTTAATCACAGGAGCTTTCCATCGGGGAACACCCGTTGTTCATGTGTGGGCATCCGAAATATATCATTAGATAGAGGGGTCACACAGGCAGATTGGATGCCTTCATCATTGACACGCCGCCCATCCCCAGCGTCGTCTTGACACCAATCCCGGCATAAGGGGCAAAGCTGTACAGCGTTGTCCACAGCGCCATCATAGGCGCAGGCAAGCGCGTTTCGATGCTAATCCGCCCCTGAAATGCAGGAAGCCGCACTTGCTTCATTGGATAGCGTGTGGTGTGCAAATTGTAATCCACAATGTGAATGCCGCGCAGAAGTGCCTGAAAAGCATCTTCGTCATCCATCGGAGCTTCAGGAAAACTGACATTCCAGCGGGAGATCAGGGACTGTAAAATCAACGATTCCTGTGGGAAAATCACATAACGTTTATCCTGTTTGAAAGTGGTGGGCGTTAGAAAGTGGATTGGAAAAAGTTGAACGTTTGACAGCGATTCGCCGCACTTCAACAGATGCTGGAAATTTGAGGCTTCCACGGTGCTTCCTGCGGTGGCAAGCAATGTGCCGCTTCGCAGAGCAATGACGGAGAGCGCATTCAAGATAGGCGAAAATATTTCGACCATCTCGTCGGTCATGAGGTTAACCACCCATTCGCCGCGATTGGCAGCAGCATTCCAAAGAATATACTGATTGATTGGACGGGTGGCTTGCTCGTGAAGCGCCGTACCAACTTCAGTCGGCACTTGTGACAACAGCCATGCGTAAAGCGGATAGGCAATCGACGCATTGAGCCCAGCTTGCTTGCTTTCCAAGCTGATTCGGTATTGTTTTATCATAGAATATCCACCTTGCATGGACCGAACGGGAATAACTCCTGATGATACAGTCCATATTTCATAGTATGCGGGGAGATGCCCAGTGCAGGGTCGTTTTCATGATGATGCGCACGGAAAGACTTGCACATGAACGCAGAAACATGCTGCAAAGCAAGCTGCTTTCCCTCATAGGGGTACGACAGCGTTTTGCTGAAAAAGCCGGCGCCGCCACCAAGAAAGAGCGTTGACGCTGCAAGCTGATAATGCGCATGGTCAGGCACGGTAAAATGTTCAGCGTACGTTTTTTGATGGTATGCGGCAAAGGTTTGGATGGCACGCAGCAAGGATTCCTTGGTAATTCTGCCGCGCAGGATGGACTGGTCCAACGTCAGCGTAGTATGAATCAGCTGCCCCGGTGCAATGCACTCACGGCAGAGGGGCAGTTTGCGGACAGCGCCGCTGACGCTGGCATCGCACTTGCAGCTTAAACACATGGCACTGTCTGCGATGACTTGACTGTCGGAAACAGAAAGTCCGCGCAGAAGGTCTTTCTGCGGTGTATCGCGCTCAATCTGCGGATACAATTGATGGAGATAACGTGCTTCAAAAGCGCCCCTTGGCTTCTGCCAATCAAGGGGGGCTTTTTTGCTGCCATCCTGCTGAATCATGGAAAAAAGCAGGGCAGTACGCAGCGCGCCTTTGATACTGCTGCCGGGAACGTAAACCTGATTGGCCGTGTTGCGGATAAAAGGACGAATTTCCTTGCACGAATGGTTTTCATCAAGTGCATCGGCACTGCGGAAGGTGCAGCGCACAAGCGCATGCTGCTCAGCGGGAGAAAGTGCAATGCTCTTGAAGAAGCGTCCTAAATCTGTGTCCGCACCAAGGCAATAGGCTTCAAAACGCTCCAGCTGATTTCGACGGAGGAGGAGGGCAAACAGCCGTTCTTCATCAATGTAGGAGATGGTATTGCCGTTCAGCATGTAAAATTTTTTCGGGATGACTTTACCGTCCCCAACGTGGAGTAGCCCTTGCGTTGTCAGCGTCAAGTCAAAGCATTGGAGCGTTCCTGATTCAATCATGCCTTCACCCCCAGAAACATCGGCTTGGAATAGCGGTAAACGGGGTGATTGCCCGATTCGGCAACGGTGTACAAATCCCCGTGATAACGCTGCGTACAAGTTGCGCCGGCGGCAAGGTAATACTGCGTTTGCTTTTTGAATGGCTCTGCATTAAATGTGTTTGATTGGATGAAACCACTCCGGCGAATCAGCCGATACTGCGCGTGCTGCATGGTTTGTTCCAGCTCATCATCGCGCGGCAAACTGGTTGTCAGCAGCAATTGATAGGGCGCAGATGCGTCCGCCAGTGCATGTTGGAGGAATACCAGCTGGGAATCATCAGAATCGTCCAAACGAATCTGCTCTTCGACGGTAAAACGCCCGTAGCCGACGCTGGTTTTTCCGCCAATGCCGGACAAACCAAGCACCGTAAACAATTCGGCGCAATAATCCAGCTGACGCTGCTCCTTGCAGCCAATCAGCACATACAAACCGCAATCGGGAAAGAAGCGATATGCGCCCACCTGATAGGGAACGGTATCCGTTTCGTCGGACACGGCGGCCTGCGTTCTGCCTGCAAGTGTCCCGAAAGCATCCGGCTGCGGCTGATAAGAGGCTTCTCCGGCAATAGAACGCCAGAAATCAGAAAAGCTGCGAGCGGAAATCCATGCAAGTTTTTTCATTGCTTTGCGGCTGCCCTGCGGCATGTCCTGTTTCTGCGGGAGACGAGAAAAAGTCCTGCAAGGCTTGGGCAGGTAGTAATCAACACCGTGCGCGGTACGATGCCACGGCATACTGTCACTGAGCAGCAATGAACCATCCGCAGCCTGCTGAAGGAGCGAATGGAGTCCATCAATGCCGTGGAGAGACAATGCAGTGTGGCAAAGTGCGGAAAAGAGCGTATCGGCATAGAAATGATCTTCTGATGTGAATAAGGAAAGCGCGGAATCGGAAGTGCCGAAGTGAGCAAGGCCATCAAATCGCAGACGAATTAGGGAATAATTCATAGTTCTCGGCCTCCTTAAAAATGTCCATCAACGTTTGGTCGGAGGTTTCATCCTGAAAATGCTGGAAAGAAAAATCGGAAAAGCCGACCCGCCCGCTGCCGCGCGAACCATGACCGCCCAGATAGTCCATCTGAAGCAGCTTCATGCCAAGCGCCAGCAGCTGCAAATCGGGGGTCAGCTCACTGGAATTTTCAATATCGTACACAATGGTGCAGCCAAACTGAACGCCTGCTGTAACGCGTTCAATTTGCCGCGGATTAGCTTGGCTGGTTTGACGGTTAATGGTGTTTTCCGCCTTTACTTCCGTCAAACCAATGCTTGCAAAATCGCTGGCATTGGATACAAAGCAGTCAGCGAACTGAAGCCGGGAACGTTTGACAGGCGCAGCGGAACCGAAAAGCCGCAGAATGGCGGAGTCGTCCTCCTTGTGGTCGGGCATATGCTCAATATCCTTGCATTTGCTGCGAACAAGCAGCGTGCGGATTTTTCCCTTCAAACTGCTGCCAGGAATAATGGGCCGATTGGTGTAAGGGTCGCGAACAACCGGGCTGTCCACTGCGCCAATGGCAGAAAAGGCAGAGGAATCCCCAATATGCAATCCTGTTTTGACGGTCAAAACGCAGTGGATGATAATTTTTCCGTACATTGTTATGCTTCCCTCCCGCCGAAGTATTTATGATAAGCAACCAAGGCTTCCATGTACTGCGCAAAACGAATCATCTGCTCGCGGCTGCTGCCGATGCCTTTGATATACGAAAGCAGATTCGCGCTGGTGACAAAATCCTTAATCTTGGAATCCTTGCCGGCATCGTAGACAATGCGCACGCGCAAATTCAGCAGTTTTGTGCAGCTTTCCGGCTTCAGGCCGATTTCGCTGCTGCGGCTTTCTACATTATAGATATCGTTGGCAATGCTGAACCAGTTGCGCAGCTTGGATGTTGTGATGCTTTTTGAATTTGCGCTCATCAGCGTTTCTGCAAGATCAACATAGTTTGCCGGGATTGCCTTGGGTTCAACCGGAGCGGCAGGCGCAGGTGTGAAGCCGCCTCTGGATGGCTGCCGCTGATTGTTATAGCTATTGTAGTTATTGTTGTAAGCCATTTGAATCTTCCACCTTTCTGTTCAAGTAGACATATAGGTAGATGGCAGTGATGAGCTGGTCGCGCTCTTGCGGAATGGCTGCCCAGCGGTACACCGCCTTGGAGAATGCGTCGTACTGCGCGCTTTTTTCCTTATCAAAGCTGCTTGGCTTCAGGCGTGCCAGCAGATAGGCTAACCGTGCCAGATTCAGCTTGTCTATGGATGCGAGACGAAGCAGCTGCGTGATGTTGTACAGGAAAGCCATCCTGCGCTCATCCTGCCCATCGAAAAAGGTTTTCATCGCCTGATATTTTTCGCCCAGGACGGCGCTGGTAAAGACAGGCCACGAATAGGTGTGATGTTCCTGCGGATCAAACAAGGCAATCGCATTTTTGCCGGGCTCGTTTTTGGCGCGCTGCTCCAAGGCGGCCGTTTCTTCGGCAGCCATGCGGATGGGATATTTCGCATCGTACATCCCAATGCCTGCGCTGATGGTCAATGCGCCGGATGTATAAGCATGGAAAGCATCCGCAATCCGCGTTGCCGCGGTGATGACGTCATTCCACGCGCCCAGCAGAAACACATCGTCGCCGCCGGAATAAATGACGGCAATTTGCAGCGGCTTTTGTTCATTCTGCGTTAGCACAAGGTTCATATAGCGCTTGAAGAAGAGCGACATTTGCCGAGAAAACGCGGTCGTTCGGGAGAGTGTGACGAAATGATACCGTTTCTTCGGCAGCGGCTTGTCCTTCTGCTCAAAGCCGGAAATGAACGCTTCGCCCAGATTGTCCACATCCATGCGGCAGATGGCAAGGCGGCGAATCCCCTCGGACTGCGCCGCCAACGATGTGTTCAGATTGCTGGCATAATAATCGCACAAATCGAGCCGTGTGCAGATCTGCGCGCCGAGAATGGTGCGATTTTTGCCGTACAAGCGAATCATCTGCCGGTCTTGCGCAATTTGCTTGGCGGCTTCGTCCTCCGTCAGCAAAAGCAGGGAAACATCCTGACCATTGCGGTCAGGCAGGGTCAAGTCGTATGCGGATGAATCGCGGGTGATGCAGAAAGCGGTATACTGCGGATTCTGCAATTTCCGCGAAATGTTCTCGAATGCACGGCACCACGGGCAGCGATTCTCCTGCAAATTGTCCACGCGCCCGCAGACGGTGCATTCGCGCCCGGAAAGCGCATCGGCAAACTGATTCAAGCGCTTGATTTGCGCAACGGAATAACGCTGCAGCTTATGCTGACTGAGGACAGCGGAAGCCTTGGCGAAAATCTCCTTGTAGGGGGATTCTTCCGCGGGGCGATTGCACAGCGCATCAGCACTGCACGGACACCATCCGTTGGCAAGGAAAAGCTGGATACCGAACTGCGCAATCAGCCAGTCATTTGTCTTTCGATTGACTTCACGCACTGTGGCTCTGACGGCATCCGTGTTGGGCAGCAGCAGATAACAATGCCCGCCGCCGCTGTAAAGCAGATTCGCACGGCTGAGACCACACGCATCCAGCACAAGGTCGATGTAATTCTCCATGAACAGCTCCAGAAAGAAGGAACGGCTGCGGAGTGCGCGCTGTGCGCCGCGGGTGGCGACGGTGTAAATGAATTTTTGAATGCCGGAAATATCAGCGGTGTACAAAAGAAAAACATTGGTTTTGTGGAAATCAGCGTTGGGAGACTGCAAATAGTCCCGATAATTATCAATTTTCTGTGCCAGCAGATATTCGCTGATGCAGGCGCTGACGGCAGCGGTAACTTTCAGATGGTCATACAGCGAAACATCCTCGCTTTGCGCGCGATAGGTGCTGGCAGGCACGGTGGACGTGCATTCTTCCAGCAAGGCAAGCAGCGCATTCAGCCATTCCGCGCCATAGCCGATGTGCGATAAACCCTGCTCAAAATGGCGGAAGAGCTGCTCGTAGTCAGCCTTTGCGGCGGATGCGGCGGAAACGGGGAACGGAACGCTGCCGCTTAGCTGAATAGGAGCAACAAACTGTTTGGGATGTTCGCCATTAAGATGCGAGAAAATGGACAGCAGCGGCTGTGAAACGTCATAATCCTGATTGCCCGATTCGATGCCGCGGCGGTCGATGGAGGCAGCAATCGAGTCGGCTGCACAGGTGATATAGACGGGATGATTCACCGGCAAGGAAGCCGCACGCAGCGCCTTCTCGTGATGATACTGCACGCAGGCGAGAAAATTCTGCGCTTTGGGATCGGCAAAATGTGCTTTCAAGTATTCCGCGCCTGCGAACGCGTGCGTGCGTTTCCCCAGTCCAGCGCGCCAGACAAGTTTGCCGATGTCATGCAGCAGACCGGCGAAGGTTGCCTGTAAAGTTAATTCGTTCAAAAAACCACCTCCGTTAACAAGAAGGAAAAGTTCACCATGAAGTATAGCAGAGAATGTGCGAATTGTCAATAAAATGACGGAAATTTGCCGGAGAAAACATATGGACGGAGTCCCCTCGCGGGGATAAGCTGCATCCAATTTTTACGGTCAACAGGCGTACGAGTACGAGTAACCGTCCCCTCGCGGGGCTAAGCTGCATCACATTCGTATTTTTATTATGCACAACTTATCCACGTAACCGTCCCCTCGCGGGGCTAAGCTGCATCCTTCTGGGCTGACGATTACTTTGCGGCAAAAGATGTAACCGTCCCCTCGCGGGGATAAGCTGCATCACTGGAGACGTTCACTATTGTCGAGCAGGCAGAGTAACCGTCCCCTCGCGGAGCTAAGCTGCATCAATCGACAACGGCATTTTGAGCGACTACGATGCGTAACCGTCCCCTCGCGGGGCTAAGCTGCATCTAAACAGCAGAAGGAGGAAACTATGAATTTGAGAGTAACCGTCCCCTCGCGGGGCTAAGCTGCATCGGTAAACATTAGAAACCTTGCGGAAAGCAGGGGGTAACCGTCCCCTCGCGGGGCTAAGCTGCATCTGCGCCGGGAAATCGCGAGACTTTCCGACGAGGGTAACCGTCCCCTCGCGGGGCTAAGCTGCATCAACGAGCAACTTAAATCTCTTGTGAATTTCTACAAGTAACCGTCCCCTCGCGGGGCTAAGCTGCATCGTGACAATGGAGAATGGTAGCTGTGCCTAAAACAGTAACCGTCCCCTCGCGGGGCTAAGCTGCATCCAAGTTCGCGTACTTCACTTCTTCTCCGGGACAGTCGTAACCGTCCCCTCGCGGGGCTAAGCTGCATCCAGAAAGGAGATACGTCTATGAAGATGTATCAGAGTAACCGTCCCCTCGCGGGGCTAAGCTGCATCATGAAGGACGGTCGCTGGATCCTCTTCGCAACTGAAGGTAACCGTCCCCTCGCGGGGCTAAGCTGCATCAGCAAAACCCCACAAAGGGAGCTGTGCTGATAATGGAAGAATAGCACAAACAGCAGAAAAAGTCAAGCGAAAGTTCGGCAAAACAACACCCAAAGCTGGTCAAAACAATCCCCAAAGCGGTGCAACCTCTGAAAAAGCCGCCGATTTGGCGCACAAAAATTAGAGTTTCGCAGCGCCCAGCTGCAAATGCGCCTTGATGTAGTCGTTGCAGCGGTCGTAAATCCTGAAAAGCGACTTGTCGCACACATCCGGGTATGCCTGTGCCAGCAGTTCGCCTAATTTCTGCACAATTTCAGCAGAACCATAGTGCTTGATGCCGAAGAAGCAATCGTGCTTGATGTCCTCTTCCAGCACAGCATGAAGCTGATGCGCGGCTGTGTTGCGCTGCGCTGTGTTGAGCGCATTGCAGGCACGAAGGAAATTCTGATGCGCGTCGGAGAGTGTATCTGTGACAAGCAGCATAGAAATGCCAAGAAAGATGCTAAAATTTTTGTAATCAAGCAGCGTTCTCTGCGCTTCGGCTTGAAGCCTTTTCATCAGTTCCGGTTGCTTGCTGTTCAGCACATCCGTCGCGACATCAATTCGACCGTTGTTCTTTTTCAGATAGCCAGCAAATTCCGTCTGCATAAGCAGGGTATATAGCAGCTCCGTCAAAAACGGATTCAGCCGCAACACAAATTCCGAATACCGCCCCAGTTTTTGCAGATTGCGCAGCAGCAGGTAGTACTCGCTTAAGTCGCGATAATGCGAATCACTTTTCATTGCCGGATACAGCGGAAAGCCTAAATCCGGCAGCTCCTTTGACAGCTTGTAGGCTTCCTCGCTTTGCAAGTTGTTTCTTGCGTTCAAATGCTGGAGCAGCGTTCGCAGCTGTTTGGGTAAATTCTGCGACATATCCAGCATGGCGTCATAATCCTGCCGCTCCAGCAGCTTCAGCAGCTGATGGCGATGGCGTTGATGTTTGATGGCAAACATTTCCGGCTCGGACGTTCTGTTGCGCCGTTCGCCTTCCGGCAGACAATCCGGCTCATCATCATAATTTGTTTCCAACTCATGGTCGACGTTATACATTCTATCGTCCGTGCGCGGCGGGTCTTTTTCGCCTTTCTTTTTCTGCGGGCCATCAACCTGAACCCCTAACACATGGTAAGGGGAATCAACCGAAAGAAACTGCATCAGCGTTTTCATTTGGGGCGTGCCAGAACTCAGGTTCAGCAGAATGCGGCAATTCGGATTCTCTACGGCAGCAGAGGTGAAATATTCCAGCAACGGCTCTTCGACGAGGTCAATCTTTGAAACGTCATCCAAACCGCTGTTGTGGATGATAAGTTCAGGCTGATAAACCACACCATGCGCCGCACAGTATTCCTGCATGTGCTGGAAAGTCTTTTCAAAGCGGTGATCTTGTGCTTCCAAGTCGGCGATTTGCTGGCTGAGGAAGAGATATACCCGCTTCGGGTGATAATAGCGCATGATATGCAGAATGCCGCCATCGCGATTGCCGCGAACAGGGTCGCTCGTTCCTGCACAGGTAAACAGAATGTCATCCATTGTGATACCTCCTAACGGTGGTGGGGAGTGTGGCATAACCTTCCCTTTGCGGAGATGCAAGTCGTCGGCAAGGGGCTGCAGAAAAAGCAAACGCTACAATAGGAAGATAACATAGGCAGCACGAAAAGTCAAGCATTTAGGAACCATGTGATACCAGATGTTTTCACTGCCGATTCAGGTATACCGAATTCAAACGGCTTCTCGAACTTTTCGGCGTTTGCTTTTCTCCGCACCATTTGGGATATTCCTTTGTTTTTCCCTTGCTCTTAATTTCCCTCTGTGTCCGCTGCTTTGCACATTTCATGTTTTTTCGTTCATCGCCCCTTTGCTTTTTCTTAAAATGATGATACTGAGGGCGTTAAGGGGATTGAATTCCATCCTGTCGCGCTGAACCGCGTGTATAAGAGTGCCGTCATCAAGTAATCAGTCGTGTGCGCTTTTAGAAGAGGCTGAGCCAATCTAAAATCGTATCGAAATCTTCAGGCAGAACGGTTCTCTTCAGGCAGACCGCTCTGCCTCTTGCATCTGGAAACAAACGAATGAAACAGTTAGAAACCTGCCCGCCGGTGCAGGCAGCGGAATACGTCCCGGTCGCCGGGGACTTTGCGCAGTTGGAGCAGGCAGACATTGCGACCGACACCAACTATGCTTTCCAAGGCTACTGGAAGGGTGTCGCAACGCACTTCGTCCGCAACAAGCGCGCCATGATTGGCTGATTCTGGTACTACTGATGATTTTTCTGGCGTTCGTCGCGCCGCTTTTCAGCGGATATGCGTATGACGAAATCGTCACAGCGCTCAATGCCAAGGGACGCAAGAAGGCCGCCGTCGGCATCAGCCCGCGTGTACCTGCCATCCACGAGATGGTGACGGGCGAACCTTACGACGACATTTATGCCGATAAAACGTTTCTCTTCGGCACGGACGCCGGCGTGGTACATGCCATCCGCGGCATCAATCTGGATTTGCAAAAGGGCGAAACCGTCGCCATCGTGGGCGAATCCGGTTCGGGAAAATCCGTAACGATGAAAGCCGCCGTCGGCTTGCTGGACAGCAACGCCACCATCAACAGCGGCGAAATCCTGTATACATACGATGACGGGCACGGGCAGGACAAAACCGTTGATTTGCTGAAATTGAGCAAAAAGCAGCTGCGCACGGAATACAACGGTCAGCGCCTCGCGATGGTATTCCAAGACCCGATGGCGAGTTTGAATCCGCGCAAGAAGGTCGGCGACATCATCAGCGAAGGCATGGACATCCACCACCGCTTCGCCAATCGGCAGGAGCGCGAGGAAAAAATCAGCGAAATGCTCAAGAAAGTCGGACTTTCGCCGGAACACGCTGCCCGCTATCCGCACCAGTTTTCCGGCGGTCAGCGTCAGCGCGTCGGCATTGCCCGCGCCTTGATTATGAACCCCAAGCTGATTATCGCCGACGTGTGCATTTCCGCGCTGGATGTGTCGATTCAGGCGCAGGTGGTGAACCTAATGAAGGACATTCAGGCGGAAACGCAGTGCGCGTACTTGTTTATCGCACATGATTTAAGTATGGTGAAGTATATTTCCGACCGCATCGGCGTGCTGCATTTGGGCTACATGGTGGAATCCGGTACGAAGGAGGAGATTTTCTCCCACCCGGTTCATCCGTACACCAAGAGTCTGCTGTCCGCCATTCCCCACCCCAATCCCGTGGTGGAAAAGCACCGCGTTGCGCTGACCTACAACTACGCCACCAGCGGCATTGATTACGCCAAAGGAACGGAACATTCCGTCGGCGGCACACACACCGTGCCGGCGACGGATGAAGAGTTTGACGCGTGGACGAAATAACGTGCTATCTTGCCTTCACAAAAACAGCAGCAGAGACGCTTGTCGCCCCTGCTGCTGTTTTAATCTTGACATTATTCTATTCCATTCACCACATGCGCCGGTCGTTTTCCCGCCAGTGCATCCGCAATCTGCCGTGCGCACTCCTCCGCCATCCGCAGCCTTGTCTCCTGCGTGTTTGTGCCGATGTGCGGGGTCAGGACAACCTGCGGCAGCGCGATCAGCCGCGGCGGAATGTGCGGCTCATCCGGGTACACGTCCAGCCCTGCGCCGCGCAGGTGTCCCGATTCCAGCGCATCCGCCAGTGCGTCGCAGTCCACAATCGCCCCGCGCGCCGTGTTGATGAGGATGCTCCCCTGCTTCATCCGCGCCAGCGCAGAACGGTCAAGCAGTCGGCGCGTCTCCTGCGTCAGCGGGCAGTGCAGAGACAGCACGTCAGACTGCGCCAGCAGCTCCGGCAAGGTCACGCTTTCCACCTGCGGATGATTCACCCCGTGCCGGCTGTACCCGATGCAGCGCATTCCGAGCGCCGCCGCGATTTCCGCCGTCCGCTTGCCGATGCGCCCACAGCCGAGGAGACCCAGCGTCTGTCCGCGCAGACTGCGCCCCATGTTTCTGCCCATGCCGAACAGGTTTTCCGGCGCTTCCGCCCGCACGCGGAGACTGTTTTCCCCGATTCTGCGCGAAACTGCAAGCATCAGCCCGATGGCGAGCTCCGCCGTGCTGTCCGTCACGGTGTCGGGCAGATTCGTGACCGGTATGCCGCATTCCGCCGCCGCGCGCACGTCCACGCCGTCATAGCCCGCGCCATAGCCCGCGATAATGCGCAGCTTCGTCCCCCTGCGGATAATTTCACCCGGCAGCGCGCCGCACGCAACGACCGCATCCGCCGCCGGAATCAGCGCCGCGAGTTCGTCCATTGAGAACTGCATGAGCGGCTTCGGAATCACGATTTTCTCTCCCGAAAGCAGCGAAAATCCCTCTGCCGGGATGCCGTGCGTCACCAGAATCGTCGCCATAGGCTGCTCCTTTCAAAAAAGCGCCCGTCATGTGACGAGCGCCATTGCTTATTCTTCAAATACCGTTTCGGCTTCCGTGAAATCCGGGTCAGCCGCCGGCATGTGGTCGCAGACCATGATGAGCGCGTCTTCGCCATTGTCAGCGTAGTAGCGCTTGCGAACGCCAAGCTGCACAAAACCGAGCGACTTATAGAGGTTCTGCGCGATTTCATTGCTGCGGCGGACTTCCAGCGTCGCGTATGCCGCACCGAGGTTAGAGAGGTATTGCAGCAGCCCGTGCGTCAGGCGCTTGCCCGTCCCTTGCCCGCGGTGTTCCTTTAGCACAGCGATGTTGGTGATGTGGCTCTCGTCGAGGATGACCCACGCACCCGCATAGCCGATGATTTTCCCGTCCTGCTCCGCCACGAGGTAGCGTGCAACAGGATTCTTCATGTCGCTGACGAACGCGTCGCGGCTCCACGCATCGACAAACGTGCCGATTTCCACGGCATACACGCCGTCCACGTCGTCCATCGTCATCCGACGAATCGTGATTTCAGGCATGGAGACCCTCCGTCAGCTTCTTGTTGAGCGCGGCGTTCGGGGCGCGCAGGTAGAGCGGCATGAGCGTCAGGTAATCAACCGCTTCCGTCTCCATCGACGCAAGGTACGCCACTGCTGCCGGGCGCAGGAACGCCTGATGCGGCTGCGCGAACTCGGCAGCATCCCCCAGCAGGGTTTGCAGCTTCTGCCGATGCACAGGCATACCGTCGCCGAGGAATAGGAAGCGGTCGCCGAAGCGGCTGATTTCCGCCACATAGTCCTCAACCTTCATCGGCGTGTCAGCCATCAGCCGATTCGGGCGATTTTCTCCCGCGGAGAACGCTGCGCCGTACACCTGCCCAGCGCGCGCATCCTGAATCGGGCAGACGACACCGCTGAATCCGCTGATGCCTGCCGCCATTGCTTCCAGCGCGTTGACCGCGACGCAGGGCTTCCCCGCGCCGTGCGCCAGCCCCTTCACCGTACTGACGCCGAGCCGGACGCCCGTGAACGACCCCGGCCCGACCACGACAGCCAAGCGATCCATGTCCTGAATCGTCAGCCCCGTGGACTGGAAGGCGTTGTCAATCATGGGCAGCAGGTTGACCGAATGCGTCTTGTGGTTCATGATGGCGCACTCATGGCGAATGCCGTCCTCGGTCAAAATCGCCACGCCGCACACCGGCCCGGATGTATCCACAGCAAGCAGCTTCATTGTTCTTCCTCCAAGGATATTTCACGGAATCCGCCCATCGGAGTAATGGTCACATCGCGCGTCGTTTCGTCCACCGGGGTCAGGCGGATGGCAAGGTGCGTTTCCGGGATAGCTTCAGGGCACTGGCTGGGCCACTCAACCACCGCCACGCCGTCGCCGCCGAGGAACTCCTCCATGCCCATTTCGTACAGCTCCTCGACGCTGTTCAGCCGATACCAGTCGAAGTGGTACAGGGGAATTCGCCCGTCGTCGTAAACGTTGAGGATGGTGAACGACGGGCTGGTGACGGTCGCCGTCACGCCAAGCCCCTGCGCCAGCCCGCGCGTGAACTCGCTCTTGCCCGCGCCCAAATCGCCCCACAAAAGAAGCACATCCCCCCTCCGAAGCTCTTTCGCCAGCCTTTTCGCCAGTTCGCGTGTTTCATTGGGAGAATGTGTTCTCATAGTTATGTTCCTTCCTATTATAAGGAGGCGCAAGGGGTGTTGCCCCTTGACCCCACCAGAGACGCTGTCTCTGGACTCTGCAAGGGAGTTCCTCCCTTGACCCTTTTTCGCGATTGAGTTGTGCGCGCTTTCAGGCTGTGTCCGCGTGTTTATTTTCTTTACTTCCGGACGTGCAGCATCGGCGACAGCCGCTTATACAGCACAAACGTCAGCAGGCTCAGCACAAAGCCCTTCAGCAGATTGAACGGCGCCGTCACATACAGCAACACCTTCCATTCCGTATCCACGGACGGCAGTGCCTTCTGCGCCATGCCGATAATCGCTTCCATGTCCATGTGGAACGCGGTCATGTAGAACGGAATCATCATCTTCCAGTTCACCAGCACCGACACCACAATCATGCACAGCGTGCCGACCGCCATGCCGACCAGCGCGGTTTTGCGCGTCTTGTGCTTGCGGTAAATCAGCGACGCGGGCAGGATGAACGCCGCGCTCATGATGAAATCCGCCAGCTCCCCAACATACATGCTCGACGAATACGCCAGACGTGACAAGTCCTTAATCAGCAGAATCGCCAGACCCGGCAGCGGACCCATCGAGAACGCGCCGAGCAGCGCCGGAAGCGTACTGAAGTCGAGCTTGTAGAACGCGACAATCGGGATTTCCAGCGGGAACAGGACGGCGGACAGTGCGCCCAGAATGGCGATGCGCGTCATGTACTGGACAGAGAGATTGGAACGGGTTTTCTGCTTTGTCATAGGACAAGCCTCCTTAAAAATATGCACGCCCCTGAAGCAAGTTCGCTTTTCAGGGGCGGAACATCACGGAACTTCGGCATACTCGCCGAAATTCCGCGCATATTTCCAGCTTTCCTCTCTCATCCAGACTATACTGTTGGCGCCGGAATTGACTTTCGTCTCACCGGCTCAGCCTTCCTGCCCATTGCGGTGCGGAAGGGTCGCGGGCTGTACCGCCAGTAGGGAATTTCACCCTGCCCCGAAGAAGCTCCAAGTGGCTTGTGCAGTTGTTTCGCGCGTTTCAGCAAAATCTGCCGCCCGCGCCATCGTTATGATAGCACAGGCGGCAGGCCTTGTCAAGATTTTGCCGAAATTATTTCATTATTCCAGCCGCAGTACGGCCGCGCCTTCCGGACGGATGTCCAGCACATTGCAGCAATGCTCCCCGAACGTGCCTTCCATCGTCTCGATGAACTGACTCAGCAGCTTGTCCGGCACGAAGTTCAGCGTCGTACCAGCAAATCCGCCGCCGTGCACGCGCCACGCGCCGTCCTTGTCCAGCATCATGTGTTCCGCCATCGCCAGCGCAAGCGACAGGCTCTGATCCTTCGGGTTCGCATAGACGTTTTGCAAATACATATACGACGACCGACCGGAGCAGATGATTTCCCACAGGAACGCGAACAGGTCGTTGCGGTCAAGCGCCGCCACCTGACGAACCACGCGCTCGTCCTCTTCAAAGAAGTGCATGGCACGCAGCAGCGCCCGGTCGCTCACCTTGCCGCGCAGGGTCGGCAGCGCCTGATAGAACTCCTCCGGGCGCACACGGCGCAGGTACGGTTCATTGAACAGTGCCGCCACCTTCTTCATTTCCGCCGGAATCGCCGCATAATCGTCCGTCAAATCAGCGTGATTTCCGCCCGTCGCCACCACGACCAGCGAATAACCGTACTTGGCAAAGTCGAAGTGCATCGGGCGCACATCGGGGTCATCATGCTTGAAGTCCACCGTCACCAGACCGCCAGCGGAAGACGCCATCTGATCCAGCAGACCGCTGGGCTTGCCGAAATACACGTTTTCAGCGTACTGGCTGATTTTCGCGCGCGTCTTGTAGTCGATGGTGAAGCCGTTGTAGAGCGCGTCGAAGATGGCGCACGTCATCACCTCGAACGCCGCCGAGCTGCTCAAGCCGCTGCCGGACATGACATTCGACGTCACCGCCGCGTTGAAGCCGCCGATTTTGTAGCCCAGTTCCGCCATCCGCGCCGCCACGCCGCGCACCAGCGCATGGGTTTTCCCCTTCTCCTTTTCAACGACATCAAGGCTGCCCAAATCCACCTTGATGGCAGGATAGCCGTCGGAGTGGATTTCCACCATCATATCGTCGCGCGCGGAAACCGCCGAAAGCGTATCCAGGTTGATTGCCGCCGCCAGCACACGCCCGCGGTTGTGGTCGGTGTGGTTGCCGCCAATTTCCGTGCGGCCGGGGGCGCTGATCATCAGCACTTCGCGGTTCTCGTGAAACAGCTCTTCATGCCGTTTGAGCAAACAAATATAGCGTCCCGTCTGCTCCACCAGCATACCGTCGCGGCGGCCATACAGGTGCATCAGGCGTTCCATCACCTCAGGCGATTTTAGGTTGCGGATCATCGTGGCGTACTGATTCATGTTCGTTCCGTCCTTTCATTCAATGGATGGTTTCTTGAATGGTTTGCGTATGTATATACTATTTTCAAATGAGAATGCGCCAAGGCGCGAGCAGATGGTACAGGTGAATGCAGGAAATAGTATTACTTGTCAAGATGCCATGCGTTGTCATAGGCGCTTTGCCAGATGCTGACCATCTCGTCGATGCCCAGCGCCTTCACCTGCGCGCAGAAATCTGCCCACGTTTCATCATTAAGTTCCACGTCCCCCGCGACAAACCACGCCATGCGCGTTTCTGCATAGGTGCTGATGCCGCTTTGCAGCTCCGTGACACGGTTCATCTGCTCCTGCGTCAGGTAGAGCAAGGGCATTGCACGCTTTTCCCATTGCCGGACGCGCGCCAATTCCGCTGCCAGTGCGTGCGTTGCGTCATCATCCATCTTCATCTGAATTTCCGCACTGGCATAGGAGGGCATCGAGGTTGTCCAAATGGTATTCGTGCCCTGCATGGCGACAACTTCCTCCGCCGTGCGGGCATACGCCCATGTGCCATCGTCGTTCCAGTCGTAGTCCTCGCCTTCCTTGCCGACCTGCGCCGCCAGGAAGCCCTCGTCCGTGTAGAGATAATCAACCCATTGCAGCAGTTTTTCCGGCTCTGCGCAGGTGGACGAAATTGCGAACGTGCCGCGATAGAGGTCGCCGGTGAAATCACGGTAAACCTGCTGACCGTTGTACACCAGTGGATCAAGCGCGATATACTCCGACGCGAGATTCACGCCGACCACGTCCTGCGGCGTTGCACCGAAGAACACGCCGTATTTCGCTGTAGCATTGCTGTTTGAGGACGATGACGAGGACGTTGCCGCCTCCACCAGCCGCATGGCCATAAAGCCCTGCGAATCCAGCAGCCCCTCAGTGTACAGCTCGTGCAGCCACGTCAGGAACGCGCGGTTTTCCTCCGTCGTCAGCACTTCGCTGATTTTGCCATTCTGCTCCGTCAGGTAGTAATCATCCGCATTGATGCCGAACGCGTGCGCCAAGAAGCGCAAGTCCCACATGCTCACGAAGGACAGCGGGATTTCGTCGTTCCGGCTGCCATTCTGGTTCATGTCGCGGTCGCGGAATTGACGAAGCACCTCCGTCAGTTCCTCTGCCGTCGTCGGCACGCCTATTTTCAAGCGGTCAAGCCACGTCTTGTTAATCCACATGGTATTGTTCGGCGTCAGTTCGTTGATGCTCGGCAGTGCGACAATCGCGCCATCGGGCAGCGAAACGGCTTCCATCCATTCCGGATTGGCTTCCAGCAGCGCCCAGACGTGCGGCGCGTACTCCGCCAGATACGGGCGCAGGTCAATCAGCTTGCCCGCTTCATAGAACGCCAGCGTCTCCTGCGGGGTCAGCTCCGCCTTGAAGAACATATCCGGCATGGCAACCTCGCCCGCCAGCATTTCCGTTTTCGCCTCCGTCCATGCCTCTCGGCTGACGTATTCGGTAAAGGAGAAGGCAATCCCGGTTTTTTCCTGCATTGTTTGGAAGAATAAGTTCGTGTCCCAGTCATGCTGCGCTTCCGTGCTGCTGGAGGACGACGCAGCTTCCAAGCCGGCGAGCATAATCGGCGCTTCGGCGGCGAAAGCTGTCGGCAGCGCCATTGCTGCCATCAGCACGAAGATTTGCAGAATCGCAAGAAGTTTCCGCACAGTTTTCCTCCTTCAATCAGACGGGCATCTGCCGCGTCTATCTGTCTGTGCTTTATTATAGACCAATTTCACCCGTTTGACCAGTCTTTTTTCACAAAAAAAACAAAATATCTGCTTTTTTTCGTAAACCGTCTCTCTATTGAGTGATGAAAAATATTTCCATGCAGATTTTTTTCATTTTCGGGGCAGGATGGAAAGAGAAATATGGGAGGCGTGGCAGACATGAAGAAAGAAAGGCATTGGGTGCTTCCGGCGATTTGGGCAATTTTGCTGATGCTGCTGCTCGGCGGCGCGGTTTGGGCGTATCAGGCGTTTTCCGTGGCGGATTGGCAGTCGCTTGACCCGTCCCGCCTCACGTCGCTCGCCCAGACCGGCGCCATTCACGATAAGAACGGCGATTACGTCACCTCGCTTGTCGGCAAGGAGAACCGCACCGTCATCGACACGTCGCGTCTGCCCGCGCACGTCGTGAACGCGTTCCTTGCTGCGGAGGATTTGCGCTTCTACAAGCATCCGGGCTTTGACATCACGCGCATCATCGGCGCTATGCTCACCAACGTCCGCGACGGCGCGTTCAGTCAGGGCGCATCCACCATTTCCCAGCAGCTGATTAAGCTCTCCCACCTGTCCAGCCAGAAGACGATTGCGCGCAAGCTGGAGGAAATTCACCTCGCGCTGCAATTGGAAAAGCAGTACACGAAAGACGAGATTCTGGACATGTACCTGAATTTCATCTACTTCGGACAGGGCGCATACGGCGTGCAGGCAGCGGCAGAAGTCACGTTCGGCGTTGATGCGGCGGAGTTGACCCCTGCGCAGGCAGCCTCCCTCGCCGCTGCCATCAAAGCGCCATCCGCGTACAGCCTGCAATCCGCGCCGGAGAGCAACCGCGAGCGCCGGGAGTATATTCTGTCCATCATGCTGGCGGAAAATATGCTGACACAGGCGGAATACGACGCGGCAATGGCGGAGGAACTGACCGCCCGCAGCGCGCCGCAGGTGCAGACAGATTACGGCTGGTTCGTCGATGCTGTGCTGGATGAGGCCGAAAACCGGCTGGACGTGAGCGCCGAAACGCTGCTTGCGGGCGGCTACCGCATCGACACGACGCTCGACCCGGACATGCAGCGCATCATGGACGAGCAGTACCTGACGGATGTCTTTCCCGCCGACAACAAGGACGGCACGCCCGTGCAGGCAGCATCCGCCGCGGTGGACACAAGCAGCGGGGCAGTGCGCGCCATTGTCGGCGGACGCAAATACGTCACCCGCCGCGGATTGAACCGCGCGACCCAGCTGCGCCGTCAGCCCGGCAGTGCGCTCAAGCCGCTGGCGGTCTATGCCCCCGCGATTGAATCCGCCGGATGGACGTGCGCCAGCGTGATTCTCGATGCGCCAACCGCTTTCGGCACTTACAAGCCGCGCAACGCGGGCAATGCTTACTACGGGAACGTGACCGTCCGCACGGCGCTCAAAAACAGCCTGAACATCCCCGCCGTGAAGGTGCTGCAGGCCATTGGCGTCCAGACTGCGCAGCGCTATCTGCGAAGCGTCGGCATTGAGCTGGATGACCGCGACGCGAATCTCTCCCTCGCCCTGGGCAGCATGACCTACGGCACATCCCCCATGCTGATGGCGGCGGCGTACGCGCCCTTTGCCAACGGCGGAACATACTACGCGCCGTACTTCATCGAGCGCATCACCGACCGTGACGGCAGCGTCATCTACGAGCGCGAAACCACCGGCACGCGCGTGCTGTCGGCGCAGTCCGCGTATCTGATGACAAGCCTGCTCAAAACCGTCATTTCTTCCGGCACGGGCACACGCCTCTCCAGCGCGGGGACACCTGTCGCGGGCAAAACCGGCACGGTCAATGAAAGCGGCGGCGGCAACCGTGACGTGTGGATGGCGGCGTACACCCCGGAATTGTCCATCGCCGTCTGGATGGGCTATGACGAGCCGGACGCGGCGCACCGCCTGCCCAACCGCGTCTCTGGCGGCACGAATCCCGCTTCGCTGGCGCGCAATTTCCTCCGCGCGTGGTACACAGGACGCAAGAAGCCCGATTTCACCAAGCCCAAGGGCATCGTCAGCGCGGACATTGACAAGAAGGCCATCGAGTGGCGCGGCGAACCGATGCTGGCCACTTCGCTCACGCCGAGCGCCTACCGCCTGAATGAGGTTTTTCTCGACGGCACACAGCCGAAGAAGAAGAGTGACGTGTGGAATGCGCCCGCGTCCGCAAAATCCTTCTCCGTCTCGCATTCTGACGACGGGCAGCCGCTGCTGGTCATTCAGGCCAGTGATGCCGCCGTCTACCGCGTTCAGCGCGACGCTGCCGGAGAGAGCTTCATCCTGACCGAGCTTCGCGCCGCCGCGGGCGAAACGCTCTACTACACCGACAACCGTGCCCAGCCCGGCGTAACGTACACATATCGCGTAATTCCCGTGCACGCGGAGCTGCTGGACAATGGCATTCTATTGGAAGGAACGCAGAGCGTGCAGGTGGCGCGGGTGGAGAAGCCGAGTGCGCTGAGCCGGTGGTTCAGCGGGCTTTTCGCCCCAAAGCCGGAGGAAAAGCAGGAGGAAGAACTGCCTGCATCGATTTTTGCCCCATAACAAAACGCGCCGCCGCACCGTAATTTACTTTCCGGTGCGGCGGTGTTTTGTTATGGATATTCTGCTTTGGGGCGCAGGACTTTCCGTTCGCCCCCGACACTCCTTCGGTGCCGTCACTTTTAGGATTCGTCCAATCCTTGCGCGGCGTTTCTTTGCTTACTGCGCAGCTTCCGCCATGTCCGCTAAATCACCCTGCGGCAGGATTTCCGTCACTTCAAACGGGACATTGTTGCCGGTGAAGTAGAACATCAAGTCCGTTGTGTTCTGGCAGTTTTCCAACTGCGCCGTCGGGAAATAGCGCACCTGCAGGCACGAAACGCCGTTCTCCATGCTCGACATCACCAGAATCGGCGCGCCTTCATCGTACAGCAGTACATACATGGCATTGGTGCGTTCGTTCAAGTCAAGGTACAAGTGTTTCTGCGTGGCTTGGTTCATAATCAGCGAGTAGCGCGCGTCGATTTCTTGCGTCAGTTTCTGGAAATTCTCCACTTCCGTCTTCAGGGATTCATCCGGCGTATCCGTCTCACTCGTTTCGTCCGTGAAGAGGCTGTCGCTTTCCTCCTCGTCCTCTTCCTGCTGATACAACGTCCTCACGCCCGCGTTGTATTCGTCGTACATGGCAAAGAGTGTCACCATGTGATACATTTCCATTGCCCACGAGCAGGTTACCTCGTACAGCACCTGCGGCGCTTCTGAACGGTAAGTCAAGCGGAGCATCTGCGCCATCGACGATTCCATCAATTCAATACGGTAGATGCTGCGCGGCGACTGCCCCTCATGCGCGTATGCCGCCAGCTTCGCCACATCCTCGTCGCTGATGCCCCACGTTGTCTGCAAATAGCGGCTTTCAATCAGTTCATCCAGCGCATTGCCCGCTTCTGCCAGACGCTCGAACGGCACAGGCTCGCCCTCGTCACCGAACGGATCCTCCGTAAAGGGATACGCCGCAACGCCCGCCAAATCCACCGCTGTGCAGGCAAGTTCGGGCATTTGCTGCGCTGCGAACCACGCCGTCACTTCTTCAGCGGATTTGCACGCCGCCAATTCATCCGAGAGAACCGGCGTGCAGTACATGTCGTTCACCGTGCCGTCGCTGATCCAAAAGCTCATCATCGGCAGCGCATCCGCGTACAGAGCGATATACATGCCCATTTCAGGCTCGCCGTCCGGCTTGGGATACTGCGTCGAGCGTGCCATCTGGTTCAGCATTTGCTTGCCATATGTATCCTGCTGCTCCATCAAGATGCGCTGCGGCATCAGCTGAAGCACCCTGCGCTGCTCCGGCGTGTCGGTGTAATCCGGGTTATCGCCGATGAAGCCTGCCAGCAGCGTTTCGCCCGTGACATAGTAGACGGCGGACGGCATCGTGCGGTTTCCCGCGCGCAGGCGATTGACAATCTTCTGTTCCTCGGTGATAGCGGCGTCCGTGTCGCCCACCAAATCGGCCACAATGCGGTCGCTGCGCAGGAGGATATCCACGCGCTGGCACAGTTCCAGCATATGGCTGATGTTCATGTTGTTATCCGTCTTTTCTTCCGCTGTCGCCATACCGCTGAGCATCATCAGCAGGGCAAGCAGAATTGCAAGCATCTTCTTCATGGGGTTCTTCCTTTCTTTATTTCCCATTTCATTTCCCTTGCAGGATTATTCCAGCACAATTCCCGCCACCTGCGCATTCAGCAGCGCCGCCAAGTCCTCGTTCGTTTCGCACGCGCGAAGCTGCTCCGACGGCATCCAGACAACATGCGCGCGCATCATACCGTTCTGTACCCGCCACAGCATTTGAACCGGCGCACCCGTCTCCGGAATCAGCACAGTCATCCCCCAGCCTTCTTCCTCCGTCGTCACGCCTTCCGCAGTGCCATGCCGCCGCATGTACTCCATGATGTGTGCGCTAATCCACTGCTGACTTTTCTCTTCCTCCGGGTCAATGATTGCCAGCTGATTCATCGCCATCTCTGCCGGATAGTACAGCCACGAAGCCTGAATGCCCGCATCCGCATATTCCGGCGGAATTACCAGACTTTCGCACACTTCCGGCTTCAATCTCACTTGAAGCAGATATTCCTTGCCGTTCAGCAGGTCGCCGCCGTCCCCATCATACACAATGTAGTTCCGCAGAATTTTCTCCGCCGTGTCGCCAAATATGACATCCGAGCGAACCCAATCCAGCGTGTCCGGCAGATTCGCTGTATCCCACGAGTACGCTTTGTCTCCCCATTTGTGCAGAATATCTTCCTTCGTGTACCGCGGCACATGGGCAGAATAGTCGTTTTCCTCCGCGTCGCCCGAAATTTCCACGCAAATCAGCGCGTCCGGCGCAAAGCACAGCAGCAGCGACAGCGTATGCGGCTGATTCGTCACCGTCAGCATTTCATTGTTGCGAAGCGTCACAGCGCCCCATTCATTGCTCAACATGTCAGGACAAAGCCAGACTTCCGTCGGGCGCGAAACGTCAGCACTGCGAAGTCGGTCAATGTCGCTGATGGTGTCCTCTTTCCGCCACTGCTGCCAATTCACAAAAGCGTCGTTTGACACCATGTCCACCAGCTTCCGCGCCGTCATGATGCCATTGATGACCGCCGTCTGCTCCCACGTATCGTCCTCTTCATCCTGCGGCGCGTACACGCTGCGCATCACCACCGCGCCATTCATTGCCTGCCACGCCACCACAATGGGCGTACCCGTCCTCGGTCGCAGATAGAGCAAACCGCTCGCATCGTGCGCGTCGCAGGGGTACAGCGCAATCGCCAGTATGTCGAGGAACTTGGTCTCCGTCTTGCCGCACTGCTGCATCTGCGCTTCAAACGCCGTCATCTGCGACGCATCGTAGTCGAGTATGCTGATTTGCACCGCCGTCTCCGCCGTATTCCACGGGACAATGCCCTCCTGCTCGCCGCTCAGCGCCGCCCAGTGCTGCATCTCCTGCGCCGATTGCAGGGCAAGCTGCCGGATGGTGTCCTCGTCCGGCTGATGCAGTTCCAATTCCGCCAATGCCACCGCGCGGGACAAGTCAACTTCCTCAAATTCGCCTGCGTAGAATTCGCTCAGCTTGTCCGTTGTCAGCTCGGTCGCCTGATGCGCCACCGGAATCGCCGTCAGGCACACACAGCCGTTTTCCGCGAACCAGCGCACCAGTACTGCGCCATGCTCGCCGTAAGACAGCAGCAGCAGTCCCATTTCCGGCGCATTCCCGGCGTAAAGCAAGTTCGCGGCGGCACTCGTTTCCTGCGCGTCCATCCCGAATTCCGGGGATACCGCGAACGTGCGCTCTACAATCCGCAGATAGGCGTTTTCCGTCTCGTCCGTCGCATCCGTGTCCGCGCTGGCATCCATCATCATCAGCGCAAAAAACAGCACCGACGCCGACTTGTCCGTGCCGTTGACGCTGATGAACGCCTGCCGGGGCATTCCACGGTCAATCGGCTGCGGCGTTTCTGTACATGCCACCTCTGTAATATTGAGCGTGTCCTCAAACAGCCGCCCTCGCTCCTGCGCATCCATCTGCCGCACAAGTTCTATTGCGCGCCCGACCAGCTCGTACTCCCAAGCGTCGTCCGCCGAATTTTCCGCCGTCGCCATGCCCAGCAGCAGCATCAGCAGCGCCAGCAGCATAGAAATCCATCGTTTCATCATTCTACCTCCTATTTCGCTTAAACGCATCTTTCCTATCAACGTCATTTTGCCATATTTGCGCAAGTTTTGTCAAGCGAACAGGCACTTTTCTAATGCAATTCTCATCCTAATATGCAAAAAGCCCTGCTTCCATGTTGGAAACAGGGCTGGTAGTGTATATTAGTTGCCGCGGCGCTTCATGAACGAAGGTACGCCGTTGGCGTCTGTCGTCGGGCGCTTGGGCTGCTGCGGCTGCACAGAAGGCATCGGGCCGGTTGCACCGCCCGCGTACTGCTGCTGCACAGGCTGCATATTGCCAGTGTAGCCCTGCTGCGCGTAATCCAGCTGCTGGGGCTGATTTCCAAACAGCTGCGGCTGACCATACGCCGGCTGCTGCGGCTGCGCGGGCTGCTGAGGCGAATAATACGCGGGTTGTGCCGGCTGCTGCGTCATCGGCGCTTGCGGAACGCCCATGGTCGGATGGCTGCTGTAGCTGTCGCTGCTGGTGTAGGACGGCGTGTACCCGCCCGTCGCACCGTAGTTGCCGGGCGTATAACTGCCGGTCGCACCGGTCGCACCGGTCGCACCGGTCGCGCCGGTCGCGCCGTAATTGCTGCCATAGAGACGATCGCGGTTGATATCGCGCGCCGACTTAACCGGCTCACGCGGCGGGAACGGCGTTTTCTCAAAGCCCGTCGCAATCACGGTGATGCGCACCTTGTCGCCCATGGACTCGTCGATGCCCGCGCCGAAGATGATGTTCGCATCGGGATCGGCTTCCTCCATGACGAGGTTTGCCGCTTCGTTAATATCAATGATGGAAATATCCTTGCCGCCAGTGATGTTGATCAGCACCGCGCGCGCACCGCTGATGGACGTCTCCAGCATCGGGCTGGAAATGGCGTTCTTGGCGGCGTCAATCATCTTGTTCTCGCCTTCGCCGTAGCCGATGCCCATATGCGCCATGCCGCCAGATTCCATGACGGTCTTGACGTCCGCGAAGTCAAGGTTGATCAGTGCAGGCACAGCAATCAGGTCGCTGATACCCTGGATGCCCTGATGCAGCACCTCGTCCGCAATGCCGAACGCCTCAACCATGCTCGTCCCCTTGCTGACGACCTGCAAGAGCCGGTCATTCGGGATGACAACGAGCGTATCGACGCGCTGCTTGAGGTCAGAGATGCCCGCTTCCGCATTGCGCATCCGCTGCTTGCCCTCAAAGGCGAAAGGCTTGGTCACAACCGCGATGGTCAGCGCGCCCTGTTCGCGGGCAATTTCCGCCACGACCGGCGCGCAGCCCGTGCCCGTGCCGCCGCCCATGCCCGCGGTGACAAACACCAGGTCAGCACCCTTGAGTGCACCCGCGATTTCCTCGCGGGATTCCTCTGCGCTGCGGCGGCCGACTTCCGGCACTGCGCCTGCGCCCAGACCCTTGGTGACTTTCTCACCAATCTGGATTTTCGTCTGCGCGCCGGACATCTGCAAAGCCTGCATATCGGTATTGATGGCGATGAACTCCACGCCGCGCAAGCCGGATTCGACCATGCGGTTGACCGCGTTGCCGCCGCCGCCGCCGCATCCCACGACCTTGATGGAAGCATAATTGCTGGTCAATTGGTCATTCTGAATTTCAATCACGTTGCATCCCCCTGACTCATATGCTCATATGGTATCTTGCCCTGTATGCCGCGTTTTCTTGCAATCAGTAGCCCATCAGCCAGCGGAATGCACGGCTGAACAGCCCCTTTGCACCGCCTTCTGGTGCTTTCTGCTCTTCCTGCGTCGTCACGACAAGAATGGTCAACCCGACGGCGCTGGAGAAAACATGGCTGGTCATTTTGTTGTTGGTGCGCTGGGCCTCCCGGATGATTCGGTGGAGTTTGCCCGCAAGGAAGTCCTTGCCTCCCTTGTTGAGAATCAAGCCGCCGCCGGTCAGATAGACGTTCGACCACTTGCCAAGCTTCACGCCGCCTTCTTCCAGCGCTTTGTTGATGGCCTCCGCGATTTCCTCCACTTTCGCTTCGATAATCGGGGTCACTTCGTCGCGCCGGACAGTGCGGGCGGGTTCATCTTCCGTCGCGGGAATGACATACGTTTCATCCTGATTCGCGCTGTTGAAGCTGTACGTCTGCTTAATTTTTTCCTCCACGAACGGAAATGGAATATTCAGCTGCTCCGCAATGTCCGCCGAAATATGACCGCCGCCAATGTCGAGGCACTTGTGGAAAATCAGCGCGTCGCCCTCCATCACCATCACATCGGTGCACAGATAGCCAATATCGATGAGCATTGCCGTCTTGTCGCGCTCATCTTGGCTCAGGGCATATGTCGCTTCCCCGGCGACGGTGGAGTAGAACTCGCGGGGCTCAATATCCATATCGCGCAGGCGGTAGGTGATATCATCAATGAAATACTTGTCCGCCGTCACCAGTGCAATCATGGCGGACAGTTCGCGACCCTTGATACCCACGGGCGACAGCGTCTTTTTGCCGTCATCCACGCGGAACCACGCGGGCGCGGAATGAATGATGCGGTCGCCGCCGGATTCTTCCGCCAGCTTGAAGCAAGCGCGGACATCCTGCGCTGTAACATGCGGATCAGGCCCGGTTAGCGACACATGCACTTCCTTGACAATCACGCGTGTAAACATGCCCGGCACACCGACATTCAGCTCATGAATGCGGCAGTTGCCGGTTTTCTGCGCCTGATCAATGGCAGTGCGAATCACATCCCGAATCTCATCGGGATTGTTCCAGCCATCCTGCAAATATCCGCTGTACGGCACAGCGCCGGAGCCAACGATATCACAGCGTTCGCCATTGCTCTGCGCGACCATCGTGACGATTTTGCTGGTTCCAAAGTCAATCGTCGGTACCGTAATCTTCATGAACTCTCATACCCCCTGTTTCCCGGTCTGGCCGTTCTGCCGGACGGCTGAAGCCGGGAAAATTGCGGTTCTGACACCCCTGTACCTTGGTTTCTGCCAGCCTGTCAGCAGACGGCTTTTCCCCGCCAGACAGGCGCAGTCACCTATCCAATATACCATTTTTCATTATAAGCCTTTTTTCTCTGGAATGCAAGTGCTTTCGGGCGTTTTGAATGTTTTTCGCCGTCATTTTTATCCGATTTTCATGTTTTTCGGTGCTGATGATGATTGTATTACACCGTCGGCGGCGCATAAACCGGATTCACCGCGTCCGTCAGTGTCAGTGTGCCGCCCGTTTTTCCCATTGCCGAAAGCTCCATGCGGACGATCAGGAACGCCCGCAGCTTCTCATGCAGCAGCGATGAATCCCCCAGCACAATTTCCATGCCGTCCATCGTCTGCATCCTTATTCTGTCCAGCGAGCTGACATCTAATACGGCAATCTGGTCAAGTCCGCCCATGACGGTCAGCTGCAGCAGCACCTCGGTCACAGCGTCCAGCTGCTTCTGCTGATTGGCAATCAGCTTCTGCCCGATGATCGTCTTTTTGACGCTTAAGCCCTGCACGCGCACCAGTTCCGGATGCGATTCGTTCGCGTTCTGCACCGTGCGCAGGACGTAGCCATGCGCGTCGGTAATTACGCCGATGCCCGATGTAGTCAGGAACGTGACCTCCTGCCGCTCCTTAACTTCGATGCAAATCGTGTCGAAAGATTCCAGAGACACCATCCGGCAAATCAGATACGGATTCTGTTCGATGCGATTGGAGATTTCTTTCTCATTAATCAACGACGACTGCCCAAGTTTCAGTTTGGACAGGCGGATGATTTCCTCCGCGCTGATGCGCACGTTGCCAGTCACCTTGATGTTGCGGACTGTCAGCACACCCCCGAACAGGAACGCGACAAAGAGAATGGCAAGCGCAAGCGGCACGATTGCTTTCCACACCCGCCGCGTGCGGTGGTGGCGCTTCTGCGTTTCCTCCGAGTAGCTGTCTGTGTCCAGTACAGGCGGATGGCTCCACACCGACGCTTCCGGCGGGGGACTCTGCGGCGGCTCACCCAAATCAGGGGGCGCAGAAGCTGATTCTGCGTCCCGAAACGGCTGATTCCAGAAGGGGTTTGTCGCCCGGTACAGATCCGGCGAGCGTTCCTGACGCAGTTCCGGCGACTGTTCCGGTTCCTCAAACGGGTTTTCTGCTGTCGGATGCTGTGTGCGCCGTCTGCCGCCCGGCGGTGTGCCCGGCTGCCAGTTGTCCTGTGTCACGGGGGTCATTCCTCCTTCCGTGCTGCCCTGATTATGCGTTCGCATGTACGCGGCGGATATCCGCGCCCAAACAGGTCAGCTGTGTCTCAAAATGCTCATAGCCGCGGTCGATGAGCTCCGCGCCGTCCACCTGCGTTTCGCCTTGTGCCTTTAGTCCCGCCAGCGTCAATGCCGCGCCGCCGCGCAGATCGCGCGCTGTCACCCGTGCGCCGTACAGTTCCGGGACACCGCGGACAACCGCCGTTCGTCCGCTGCATAGGATGCGCGCACCCATGCGGTTCAAATCCCCCGCGTGGGTAAATCGGTTCTCAAACACGTTTTCCACAACCACGCCCGTCCCCTCGGACACGGACAGCAGCGCCAGCATCTGCACCTGCATATCCGTCGGAAATCCGGGATACGGCTGCGTCTGCAGCTGTGCAAACGCTGTCAAACGCTCCGGCGCAGTCAGAATAACGCGTTTTTCTTCCTCGCGCACGTCGCAGCCCATTTCGCGCAGCTTCGCATTCACCGCCAGCAGTGCCTGAACCGGGGCGCGGGTCAGCTCAATGGTGCCGCCCGTAATTGCCCCCGCCGCCAGCAGCGTTCCGGCGACAATTCGGTCGGGCATGGGCGACCACTGCACGCCGTGCAGGTGCTTCACGCCCTCAATCGTCATGACCGCGCTGCCCGCGCCGCGGACGCTTCCGCCCATTGCGTTGATGAAGTTCGCCAAATCGACGATTTCCGGTTCGCGCGCCGCGTTGTGGATAACAGAAATTCCCGGCAGCAGCACCGCCGCCATCAGGATATTCTCCGTTGCGCCGACGCTGGGGTAGTCCAGATGCACCTCGCCGCTGTGCATATTGCCGCCGTCGCAGTGAATCACGCCGCCTTCCTCGTGAATCGCCACACCCAGACTGCGCAGACCTGACAGGTGCAAATCAATGGGGCGCAGTCCGATTTCGCAGCCGCCGGGATATGTAACCGTCGCCTGCCGGAAGCGCGAGAGAATCGGCCCAAGCAGGAAGATAGACGAGCGAATCTGCTTGGACAGCGCATCCGGCATTTCCGTGCGGTTCAGCCCGCCCGCGTCAAGCGTCAGCGTGTGCCCGTCACGGCGAATCCGGCAGCCAAGCATCGTCAGGATGTCCGTCATCTTCCGCACGTCGGAAATCATCGGCACGCCTTGCAGCACCACCGTTTCCTCCGTCAGCACCGAAGCCGCGAGAATGGGCAGCGCCGCGTTCTTCGCGCCATCGACGCGCATCGTACCCTCCAGCTTTCTTCCGCCCCGCACAACAAACGCTTCCATCCGCGTCCACCTCCTGTGCTTCAGCCTATGCCGGAAAACAGGCGCTGTGCCAATTTCACAGTTCAAATAGCTGATTCACGGGAAATATTGAGCAGGATGCCGATGGCTGCCATCGTGATGGAAATCGACGTACCGCCGGCGGAGAAGAACGGCAGGGGCAGCCCCGTCGTTGGCAGAATGCCCACAACCACGCCCATGTTGAGGAACGCCTGTACGCTGATGCTGCTGGTAATCCCTGCCGCCAGCAGCGTTCCGAACTTATCCGGGCAGCGCACGGCGATTCGCATCCCCCGCAGCATCAGCGCCACAAACAGCGCCACCACAATCAGGCAGCCCAGCAGCCCGAAATCCTCCCCCACGATGGCGAAGATGAAATCGCTTTCCGGGTACGGCAGATAGGCATACTTCTGCCGCCCCATGCCCAGCCCCATGCCGAAAATGCCGCCCGACCCGAACGCAATCAGCGACTGGCTGAGCTGGTAGCCCTCATCGCTCATCATGGAAAAGGGGTTGCGGAAGGACAGAAGGCGCCGCCGCCGATATGGCTCTGACCATGCGTAGAACGCGCCCACGCCCAGCCCGCCGACGAGCATCAGCAGAATATGCCGCCACTTCGCGCCCGCCATAATGATGAGAATCAGGCTGACGATGAGGATTGACCCCGCGGTGGACAGGTTCGGCTGCTCCAGAATCAGCAGGAATACAACTCCCGGCACGACCAGCACTGGCACAATGCCCGTGAAGAGACGGCGGATGCGCTCGCCGCGGTAGGTCAGCGTCGTCGCCATATACAGCACCACGGCGAATTTCGCGATTTCTGACGGCTGGAAGGACAATCCACCCAGCGACAGCCACCGCCGCGAACCGTTGATGTACACGCCCACGCCCGGTATGATGACCAGCACCAGCAGCACCGCGGAGAGCGCCAATCCGCCCACCACGACATACGGATGCTGCCAGCAGCGGTACGGAATGCGGCTGGTGACGATGCACGCCGCCGTGCCCAGCCCGATGCCCAGCAATTGCTTGAGCACCTCGCTGTACGGGCTGCGCGTGGACGTGCCGGTATAGAACGTCGCGGAAAATAGAACCAGCAATCCCGCGAGCAGCAGCATGATGAGGATGATCACCAGCGTACCGTCCACGGGATTGCGTCTTTTCAGCGGTATTGCGATCTGTCGCTTTTGTGCGCTTTTTGCCTGAAGCATGTCTGCTCCTTTCTCAGCGCACAAGGATGGGATTATTTCAGTTTGCGCACAAGCTCCTTGAAGATGCGCCCGCGGCTCTCATAGTCCGAGAACATGTCAAACGACGCGCACGCCGGGGACAGCAGCACATTCCACCCGTCGGAAGAAAGCGCGCGGCACTGGTCGATGGCGTCTTTGAGCGTCCCCGCGCGGTGCAGGTGCGTGTAGCCGTTTTCGCGGCAGGTGCGCTCAATCTGGTCGGCGGTCGCGCCAATCAGCACGGCTTCCTTGATGTAGGGCGACGCCAGCATTTCCTGCACCATCGGGGTGAAGTCGCAGTGCTTGTCGTAGCCGCCGAGGATGATGGCGGTCGGGCGCGTCATGGTCTGAATCGCCTTGATGGTGCTGTCCACGTTCGTGCCCTTGCTGTCATTGATGTAGCGAACGCCGTCCAGCTCGCGGACGAACTCGATGCGGTGCTCCACGCCTTGGAACGTCCGCAGGGTGTGGGCAATCACGTCCGGCTTCACGCCCATCGCGACCGCAATGCAGCACGCCGCCAGCGCGTTTTCGAGGTTGTGCGGGCCGGGAATGAACACGTCCTTCACCGGGCAAATCGTCTCTTCCGCACCGTGGAAGCGCACGACGATTTCGCCATCCCGGACGAACGCGCCTTGAGCCACTTCCCGCTTGCGGCTGAACAGCATCACCTGCGCCTTCACCTGCCCAATCAGCGGTGCAAGTGCCGGGTCGTCCGCGTTGAACACGGCGACGTCCTCTGCCGTCATGTTCTGGAACTGGCGCATCTTCATCGCCGTGTAGACTTCCATCGTGCCGTGGCGGTTGAGATGGTCTTCGGTGATGTTGAGCAGCGCCGCCGCCTTCGGGTGGAATGTCTCCGCCGTCTCCATTTGGAAGGAAGAGACTTCGCAGACGAACAGGTCGTCGTCCTGACTGTCGAGACCTGCCGCGCTGTACGGATAGCCGATGTTGCCCACGACATGCGTCGTGCGTCCGGCGTTGCGGAAGATTTCGCCCAGCAGCGTGACGGTCGTCGTCTTGCCGTTCGTGCCGGTAATCGCCACCATTTCGCCAGAGGACAGCTGATACGCCATTTCCAGCTCGCCGGTGACGTATACGCCCATTTCCTTCGCCTTCAAGACGAACGGCGCGTTGTCCGGTACAACGGGGCTGATGACCATTGCGTCGATGCCGTCCAAGCATTCCATCGCCGGGCAGCCCAGACGGCGTTCCAGCGGCAGATTTTCCAGCGGCTTCAGGCTGTCCCCCAGCTGTTCCGCCGCCTTACTGTCATTGATGATAACGCGCGCGCCTGCCTTGCACAGCAGTTGCGCCGCTGCAATCCCGCTGCGCGCCATGCCAACCACCAGCACGCGCTTGCCCGCGTATTTTTCCGTATTGCGCATGATTTTTCGCTCTCCTTACACGATGACCGAAATAACCGCCAGCGCCGTCAGCACCAGCGTCACCACAGTGTACATCAGCACGATTTGCGTTTCCTTCATGCCGCACTTCTCAAAATGATGGTGCAGCGGCGACATTTTGAACAGCCGCCGGGGTGTCCCGTAGATTTTGCGGGTCGCCTTGTAATAGTAGCGCTGCAAAATGACGCTCACGCTGGACATGCAGCAGGTGAAGCCAATCAGCAGCAGCAGGAACGGCTGACGCAGCAGCAGCGCCATGCCGACCACCGCGCCGCCGATGAACATCGACCCGGTGTCGCCCATGAACACCTTTGCCGGATAGCGGTTGTAGCGCAGGAAGCCGAGACAGCCGCCGCACAGCGCCGCCGCGAAGATGGCAATCGCGCTGTAATTATCCTGCAAAGCGCGCGCCGCATCGGGGTCATCGGGAATCTTCACCATCGGAATGCCGAACGAGCCGCCGTTTAGGTGCTGATAGACCGTCACGGCGCTGAGGCCCGCAATCACCGCCCAGCCCATGCAGCCGACACTCGTCACGCTGGACAGGATGCCGTCGATGCCGTCCTGCAGGTTCGCGCTGTTGGTCATAAACAGCACCGTCAGCGCCAGCAGCGGAATATACCACAGCCCTAAGTCCCATTCGGTATTCGTAAACGGCAGCAGCACCTTGCTCCCCTGCGTGAAGTAGCACCAGACCGAGAAGCCGAGGCACACCACGGACAAGCCGATGATCTTCTGCCACGGGGTCAGCCCTTCGGAACGATGCTTGACTGCCTTCGTCCAATCGTCCGCCAGACCGACTGCCATCGACCCCAGCGATACAAGCAGCAGCGGCAGAATCGTCGTCACCCACGCGCCGGTATACGCCGCGCACAGCACAAACGATACGATGCAGCCCAGCGCAATCATCAGCCCGCCCATAATCGGCGTGCCGCGCTTTTTCAGGTGCTCCTTCGGGCCGAGTTCGTTCTCGCTCGTTTTCATTTGGTGACCGCGCAGCCATTCAATCAGCTTCGGGCCAGTCGCCAGCGCAATCGCCGCGGACAGCACCAGCGCAAGCAGTACATTTGTCAGCATAGGTAATCCTTCCTTATTATCGGGTATTCAATGCGCAGCGGCTTACTCGCCGCGCAGTTCCGTCAGCAGCTCCTGCACGACAACTTTCTCGTCGAACGGCCGCTTGACGCCCATTGTCTCCTGATACGTCTCGTGACCCTTGCCGCACAGAACGATGATGTCGCCTTCCCGCCCGATTTCCAGCGCGTGGCGGATGGCGTCCCGACGGTTCTCGATGACGACGTACTCGCCCGTCGTCTCTTTGATGCCCTCCTCGATTTCGCGCAGGATTTCCATCGGGTCTTCCGTGCGCGGATTGTCACTGGTGAGGATGCACAAATCCGCCAGTTCGCCGCCGATGCGCCCCATGATCGGGCGCTTGCCCTTATCGCGGTCGCCGCCGCAGCCGAAGAGCGCAATCAACCGCTTCTTGGTGAACGTGCGGCAGGTGCGCAGGATGTTGCTCAGTGCATCCGGCGCATGGGCATAGTCCAGAATCACGCGGTACGGCGTGTTCGTCGGCAGCATTTCAATGCGCCCCGGCACACTGTGGATGTTTTCCAGCCCCGCGCGGACATTCTCCGGCGACACGCCCAGAATCAGCGCGCACGCCGCCGCAGACAAGGCGTTGTAGACGTTGAACATGCCCGTCATGCGCAGGTTGATTTGGATGTATTCCGCGTTGCGCAGCCGCAGCTCAAAGGACACGCCGTTTTCGGTAATCTCAATGTCGCGCGCGAACAAATCCGCCTCCGCCGCGATGCCATAGGTCATGTGCGGAATTGTCACGTCGCGCAGCAGCTCCGCCGCCCGCTCGTCATCGGCGTTAATGGCGGCATTTTTCGCCATGCCGGAGGTGAAGAACGCCTTTTTGCACTGGAAGTAGTTCTCCATCGTACCGAAGTAGTCCAGATGGTCTTGGCTGAGGTTGGTGTAGCAGCCGCACTCGAACGTCATGCCGTCCAGCCGGTGCATATCCAGCGCGTGCGCCGACACCTCCATGACGACCACCTGCACGCCTGCCTGCACCATCTCGTTCAAGTCGCGCATGAGGTCAATCGGATCGGGCGTGGTCTTGCTGGACGGGATGTGCTTCTCGCCGATCATGTTGCCCGTCGTGCCGACCAGCCCGCACTTGAAGCCCGCCTGTTCGCAGATAGACTTGACCATGTAGCTGGTCGTCGTCTTGCCCTTCGTGCCGGTGATGCCCACGAAGCGCATCTTCCGCTCCGGATGATTAAAGAACGCCTCGCTGATTCTCGCCATTGCCGCGCGGCCATTGCTCACCAGCACCTGCGGCACATTCACATCGTCCAGAAAGCGCTCCACCACCAGTGCCACGCAGCCATTTTGCACCGCCTGCGGGGCATACTGATGCGCATCAAAATGTGCGCCGGCAAAGCAGAAGAAGATGCCGTTTTCGGTCTTTTCCCGGCTGTTGGAACACAGCGCCGCAATCTCCACGGACATATCGCCCCTGGTTTCCAGCAAGTACGGCACTTCCTTGACAAGCTGTCTCAGTTCCATCGTCAATTAGCTCCTTTATTCGTCATCCCCGGCCATCAGCAGAAAAATCGTTGTGCCGGGCTGTACATATTCTCCCGCTGCGGGGCTTTGCTCTGTGCACAGCCCCTGCCCCGTCATGGACATCATTAGTCCCCGCTGGCGCACAAGGCGCGCGCAGTCTACATCGCCCAAGCCAGTCAGGTCAGGCACACAGACCAGCTCTTCCGGCGTCAGCTCCTCTGAACCGGCGGTGTAGAGCATCACATGCCCGCCTTTGACGAGCTTCGCGCCCGCCGGCGGCAATTGATCCAGCACGACGGTGTTCGCGCCGTCCGTCACGCTTTCCAATCCCACCTGTGACAGTTTACGCTTTGCATCGCCAATCGTCAAGCCTTTCAGCGCAGGAACTTCAATTTCTTCATCTTTTTCATCATTTTCCGGGTCAATTCCGAGGTACGGCAGCATTTCCTGCATGATTTGCCGGGCAAAAGGTGCCGCCGTCGTGCCGCCATAGTCAATCGGCACGTCCGCCTCCTTGACAATGACGAGGATGCTCACCTGCGGATCATTCACCGGCGCGAAGCCGTAGAACGACCCGATGTGCGTGTCGCGCACGACGCGTCCATTCTTGTAAACCTGTGCCGTGCCGGTTTTGCCGCCGATGCGGTATCCAGCAATCGCCGCGTTCTTGCCGCCGCCTTCTGAGACGACACGTTCCAGCAGCAGCCGCATCGTGTCGCTCGTTTCCGAGCGAATTGGCGCTGCCATCACCGTCGGGTGAAAGCGCTCCAGTGTCTCCCCATCCGGCGTTTGAATTTCGCTGACGATGTAGGGTTTCATCAGCTTTCCGCCGTTGATGACGGAGTTCGCCGCCATCATCATCTGAATCGGCGTGAGCGCGACGGACTGTCCGAAGCCGATGCGCGCCAAGTCCACGCGTTTGACGTTCCGCGACGTGATGAGGATGCCCGGCGACTCCCCCGGCAGGTCAATGCCCGTCTTTTTGCCCAGCCCGAACGCCGTCAGGTAGCGGTAGAACGTATCCGTCCCCATCCGCAGCGCCAGCTCGACAAACACCGGATTGCAGCTGTTTTTCAGCCCGTCCGCCATCGTCTCCGCGCCGTGCGGCCGCCCCCAGCAGCGGATGGTGTCGCCGTCAACGGTGATTTTCGCCGAGCAGTAGAAAGAATCCTGCGGCGTTGTCACCCCGCTGTCCAGCGCGGATGCCGCCGTGAGAATTTTGAACGTGCTGCCCGGCTCGTAAACGTCGGAAATCGCGGTCAGGCGCATCAGCTCCGTCAGCGTCTCCGCGTCGTTGCGCGGCGGATCGTTCGGGTCGTAGCATGGGTTCATGCACATCGCCAGAATCGCGCCCGTTTTCACGTCGCTGACAAGGCAGATGACCGACTGCGCCTGATTGACCTCGATGCACTCGCGCATCGCCTTTTCGACCATCTCCTGAATTTCCGCGTCAATCGTCAGCACCAAACCGCACCCCTGCTGCGACGGGATGTACCAGCCTTCCGTGCCGTCCAGCTGCCGATTGCGCGCGTCCACCTGCCGCAGATAGCTGCCCTCCGTGCCGCGCAGGACATCCTCATAGCGGCTTTCCAGCCCGGACTGCCCCTCGCTGTCCACCGTCGTCAAGCCCAGCACTTGGCTGAGCAGCGCTCCATATGGGTAGTAGCGGCAGATATCCTCGTCAAAGGACAGTGCCTTCAAGCTGCTGTCCTCCGGTGTCTCTGACCGCAGCTGACGCATGGCATCGACCGTCTCGCGGCTGACCTGCCGCTTTAAGATAATCGACCCCTTCGTCTTGTCCTGCAATCGTTTTCGTGCCGTCTCTTTGTTGATGTTCAGCACCGGCTCGATGCTGTCGAGGAACCTCTCCGTGTCGCTGACCAGCCGCGGGTCAGCGGTGACGATGTACGCCGTCGCGGAGATGGCAAGCGTTCGCCCCTTGCGGTCGGTAATCGTGCCGCGCCGCGCCGTAACAATGCCAGCTTTCGTCCACTGACGAATGCCCCGCTCGGTCAGCGAGGCAGCCTCGGAGGTAGTGAGAACGGCAATGCGCGCCGCCGCCAGCAGGAACAAGCCCGTCAGCACCAGCGTCATCAGCCAGATTCGCTTGCGTACCAGCAGTTCCGGATGCATGTCCGTCCTCCTGATTCGCGTTTTTGCGGCTCTGTGGATTGCGGATTCGATTACTGCATATGCATCAGCAGCGCCACGTCCGTGGTGGTCATGGTGTTCTGCGCACCCTCCTGCAGGCCGCAGATAGCATCCGGCACGCCGGACAGTTCCACCACCTGCACGTTCTTGCCTTCCTTCATCCCCAGCTTCTGCGCCCGCTGCAAAAGCGACTGTTCCTTCGTCGCGACGCTGATTTGCGCCTGCAGGGTGTCGTTCTCCTGCTGCTTCGCGTTGATGTTCGTCGTCCGAACACCAATCTGGGTGCTGACGTTCTGAATCTGCGACTGCAAGTTCAGCCAGAAAACACCCATCACGAACAGGCACACCGCCACTACCAGCATCGCCAGCCCCGAATGCAGCCCCTGCCGCGAAACGAGAATACTGTGCTGCCGTTCCTGCTGCTGCGGCACATCCGCCCGGCGTCGTGTGCCCGTGTTCTGCCAGCAGCCTGCCCCGAAGCTGACCGTCGCCCGATAGTTATCCATATACGGCTGCTCACCCTTGAAATCGATGTTGAAGTTAAAGCTATGGTCAATGCTCTTCCGCATTTCGCGAAGAGCGCGTTCCTCATCGCGCGGATCTGCGAAGGGGGCGGATTTGCGCTTGCTCCACAGCCGCGCCCTGTCGTTCATCATACTGTATGCCTCCTCTGCCTGAAAAATGCCATTGTTTCAGCGGATAGAACCGTTATTCTTTCTCGTCCTCGCCGTCTTCCAGCTCGTCAATCGCTGCCCACGTCGCATTCAGGTTATCCTTGAACAGCTCGAAGTTCGCCATGTTGTTGATTGTCGCCGCCACGCGCAGATGGTCGTCGTTGCCCATAATGTCAACGTCCTTCTCTTCGCCCAGCATCATGCTGCGCAGTTTTGCCGGCAACAGCACACGTCCCTGCGCGTCGCACTCCTGATCCGTATAGGACATGGAGTTAAACCACTGCATGTAGTTCATCAGCTGTGCATTTTTCTTCTTGCGGTTCAGCCGCTCATAATGCTCGCACAGGCGCATAAAGACCATTTCAGGGTAAATTGCAATGGACTTGAAGTCAAATTCCGGTGCAATCACAAACCGCTCGCCCAGTTCCTGCCGGAACGCCAGCGGAATCACCAGACGACCCTTGCCGTCCAGCGAATGATTATAGGTGCCGCGGAAACGCTTTCTCTGTTTTTCAAGAATCTGCTCATCAGAAAGGGGCACATTTGTGCGCATGTTAGTGGGGGTCAGGCATTCATTTTGCCCAACTTGGTTCTCATCCACACGTTCACCCCCCACCAAATTCACAAAATAGGTCGTCAATCACACGAAATGGCACTCTTATCATACCGCCGCGATTCGGAAATTGCAAGTGTTTGCAGGCACTTTTTTCGATGAAATTTTTGCCCGTTTCCAGTTTTCTTTCATCTTTTCGTAATATTCGACAGGTGCGATGTGTCATCGTCGCCCAAAAACGTGAAACAGTCGTTCTTTTTCGAGCGATTTTGTACGTCACTTTTGGGAGCGATTCTCCATTCAGGCATATTTTTCGCTGAAAAAGTGGTTTCTACGCCCAAAAACAAAAAAAGACGGCATAAACCGTCTTTTGGGGATGTAACAAATATTTAAGAATTGCTTATTGTGGTCATCAGCGGCACTTCCGTCAGCCGGAAGCCCAGCGCGTCGCAGGAGGTCAGCCGATAATGGATGCCTTCATGCTCGCCGTTGAACCCCGCGCGGATTCCTGCCCCGTGCAGATGACCGTAGACCACCGTATGCACCCTGTGCCGCGCAAGCACCTGCGTGAACGGCGTATCCAGCACTGTCAGCAGCAGCGGCGGATAGTGGAGCATGACGACAATCGGCTTCTGCCCTTGCGCCAGTTTTTCCGCCGCGCTGATCGCCATGTCCAGCCGCAGCAGTTCACGGTTCAGGATGCGCTCATCCTCCGGCGCAAGCGGCGCGTCGCCCGTGGGGAACATCCACCCGCGCGTGCCGCAGACGACGAAATCCCCCATATCCAGCGCGTCATGCTGCAAGGCACTCATGCCTTCCGGCAGCACCCGCCGCAGCCTCGAAATGCTGTTCCACCAGTAATCGTGATTGCCCTTGATGAGCACCTTGCGCCCCGGCAGCGCGCCAATCTTCTGCAAGTCCGGCACGGCGCGCTCCAGCTGCATAGCCCACGAGATATCGCCGGGAATCAGCACGACATCCCCGTCCTTAACACGCGCGCGCCAATCCGCCGCGATATGCGCAAAGTGATTCTCCCAGTGGTCGCCGAAAATATCCATCGGCTTTTCCTCGCCGCCGGGCAAATGCAAATCACCGATGGCAAACAGCGTCATGTGTCCTCCTTGCGCGGCGCGGACAGATCACATATCGTCGTCCGCGTCCTCGTCGTCATCCTCGTTGGCTTCGTCTTCCTGCATTCCTTCCAAAGAAGTCATTTCGCCCGCCATCTTCGTGTATTCGCCGTCGGTTTCTTCCGGCAGCATCTGAATTTCGTCCATCGAGCCGACGTCGTCCATGTCCGTCAGGCTGCGCGGCGTCACCTGTTCGCCGTCGCCATCGCCGGAATCGTCGGACGCAGCGCCCACGTTCTCCGCCGCCTGCGCGTTCATTTCCTTCAGGCAGAACAGGCAGATATCGCGTCCCGGCAGTGCGGGATTCTCGTTGCATACGCTGCACATTTCCACGTCGTCCTGCCCGCCTTCGCCCTTCATCTCGCGCATACACACCTTGCAGTACTTGTCGCCGGGCGTTGTGATGTAGTTCAGTTCACACCGCGGGCATTGAACATACTTCTTCATAAGAAGATTCCCTCCTAAAATTCAGACCGCCGGGTGCTTTTTCCGTCCGGCACATTCTGTGGTAGTTATTTCCTTGGAAAGCTGCTGGGGATTTTCTTGCGTCTCCAAAAGTTATATGTTACAATCATGTTACGATTTTTATTGGAAATCGTAATAACTTTCGGAGGAGCTTGCAATGAACAAGAAGTACGCGGCGCTTTTCACTGCGTCCGTCCTGCTGCTCACCAGTCTATCGGCTGCTGAGAACTTCCCGACGTCGCAGTTCGACCACGATGGATGGTATCGCCCGAACGGAACAGTCTGTCCCGTGCAGGATGCCGTCGCAACACCCCGTCCAACCGCCACACCTGCCAGTGCGCCGGTAAAAACGTCTGCACCTTCCACGGGGGATGATTATACTACACCATCGTCGCAAGTGCAAGAGGAAATTCTGCTGAATTTGCTCAATCAGGAACGAATTGCGCAGGGACTTTCGCCTTTGACGCTCGACGCGGAGCTTTCCCGCATTGCGCGCATCAAATCCGCCGACATGCGTGACAACCATTACTTTGCGCACGAGTCCCCCACCTACGGTCATGTCAGCGACATGCTGAAAACGTTCGGCTATTCCTTCTCCGGTGCGGGCGAGAACATTGCCCACCATGCCACCACGGAAAAGGCGCACGCCGCGTTCATGTCCTCGGAGGGGCACCGCCGCAACATTCTCTCCAGCGCTTGGCAGAAGGTCGGGCTTGGTATCGTCTACGACGCGAACGGTTACGTTTATGTGACGCAGATTTTCGTCCGCTGACCCTTTTTCGCCCCTTCCAGTCTCGGAAGGGGCATTTTGTCATGTACCAATCCTGATGGTCGGCTGCGCAACAGAGGGCAGCGGCGTTTCCGGCGTCTCCCTCGTTTCGGATGATTCCGCCGTGACGGACATCGCTTCCTTCGTCAGCGGCACGCCGTTTGTCATCTGCACCGGCCGATGGCAGCGGATGCCGCGGTTCATGCCCTCCACGCCGGGAAGCGACACGCCCCGTGCGTGCAGGATGGCGCGTCCGGCGGCGCTTCGGCGCGGATTTGGCGCATTGAGCGGGGCATCCAGCGTCATTTGCACGGCGTTTTCCACCGCGCGCGCCACTTCCGGCGTTACGGGCAGGTAGACCAGCTCGGCGCGGGGAAAAATCAAGTTGCGCGGCATTTCAGCGCGGGCATTGGGTTTCTTTTTCATTGCTGCACTCCTCCATCCAGCCGGATTCTCCGGGCAGTTCCCATCGTATGCGGCGGATAGCGGCAGCGTGTCAGGCTTCCGGCGCTTCTTCTTCCGGCGCAAGCACCTTTTCCAGAAGCGTCAGCAGCTGGTCGCGCCCCGTGCCGTCTTCGGACGACCAGCAGATGACCTCCCACGGCTGCACAAGCAAGGCGCGGCAGATAGGCGCAAGCTGCTTCTGGCGCGCGCCGCGGCTGATCTTGTCCGCCTTGGTGGCAATCACGGTGAACGGGATGCCCATCTGGCGGAGGAAGAGGTTCATCTGCTTATCGTCCTCGGTCGGCTCGTGGCGGATATCCACAAGACACAGGACGTGGCGCAGTTCATCGGACTGCTCGAAGTAATCCTGCATCATCTTGCCCCAGCGGAGTTTCTCCTGCTTATCGACCTTGGCGAAGCCGTAGCCGGGCAGGTCAATCAAATGAAAGCTGTCGTTGAGCAGGAAGGCGTTGATAAGCCGGGTTTTGCCGGGCGTTTGGGACGTGCGCGCAAGGGAGCGGCGGTTGCAGAGCTTATTGATGAGGCTGCTTTTGCCGACGTTGGATTTTCCAGCAACGGCAATCTGCGGCAGTCCGACGCCCTCGAATTTCCCGTACTGCGCCATAGAGGTAATAAATTCTGCTTTTTTGATTTCCAATTTCGTATCTCCTTTTGGGGTATGAGTGGCTTTTGGGGGATGTGCGACTTCTTTTGGCGTTCCGGATGCTCGGTCGCGCCAATGGGCGCGACAATATGCGGCAAGTTGAAAGAGCAAGTTGGGGGCGCTTCTGAGGAAGCGCGAAGTTACTGGCAGGGACGCTTCGCTGCCTG
>ERZ773225.386-NODE-386-length-67540-cov-14.016507_pt1 | contig 67540 bp, 59 predicted proteins | sample MGYA00580993_ERZ773225 | MGnify/ENA primary metagenome ERZ773225 (study PRJEB29015, sample SAMEA2737748) | human gut metagenome | biome: human gut; feature: human-associated habitat; material: faeces | place: China | collected 2012 ...
CTTTCCATTTCGGGAAAGAGTCTGCGATTTCCTTTTGGGGTTATTTAACAGCCCCATTCGCTATTTTCCGGAAGCAGCTTTCGCTATTCCGCGTCCTTTGTGACCACCATGTTCGGCCAGTGGTGTTCCATCCAGTCGTCGTCATAGGTGTTGTCCAGAAACGCTTCGGCCACATTTTTGGGTTCCGGGTTGTTCTGACGGTCGGTGTAGCGCAGCATGGCGGCGCCAGTGAGCAGACCGTCGCAGGTCAGAAAAAAGATGATGACCCATGTAACCACCTTCCCCAGCAGCGGCGAAATCTTTTCAATGCCCTTGCTCATGGGCGGATACAGCACCTTGATCCATGCCACAGCCAGCAGTCCCCAGAAAATGCAGTACAGCACGTTGGTGCGGCCGCCGATGTTCAGGGGCATTTTGCTGTAGTCCCAGAACACCGTGCCGAATACCAGCTCAGTGAACACGCTGCAAAGGTACTCGTAAGCGCCGCCAATGACGAAGCCCGCGAGAAAGATCCGCCGGTCGGGCTTGTCCGCGATCCGCTGCAAGGTGATGGTCAGCACCACCGCGCCAAGACCCCACACGAAGCTGAAGCTCCCGTACAGCACGCCGGAACGGCTCATCCACTGCCCCGACGTGACCCGGCAGAAGACCATTTCGATCAGCGCCCCTAAGAAAGAGGTTACGAGGAATACCCACACCAGCTTGTCAAAGCAGATGCCCCGGGCAAAGACATACCGTTCCGGCCCCGGAACGTCCGCCGCCGCAAGGCCGGGGTAGGCTTTTTGCAGACGCCGCCAGATGGTATTGCTGATCCGGTCGGCCATGCGCTGGGTGGTCTCCTGCCCGGCCTTATTCAGCCGGGTGGCGCTGCTGGTGCGCAGGGCGCGCATCACGCCGATGAAGTCCGCCAGAATCAGGACGATCCCCGCGATGACCAGCGTCCGTTCCAGCCACTTTGGCATCAGGTACAAAAGTCCCATCATGCCGGGATGCACCACGAGATACACCAGCAGCATGACGGCCGCCGCGGCGGCCGCGTTGAGGAAAAACGGCCTTCCCTTCGGCGCGGCGGCAAAGGTTCCCCGGCTGACGCCCCGGACAAACTGGTCGGTCACGCACCGGACCAGAATGTAGATCACCAGCGTCATAACATATTGTAAGATGGTCTTGTGGTTCATGGTGCCCAGCACCGGCAGCAGCAGCGCGGCGGCAATGCCGCAGGGCATATTCAGGGGCAGGTTCAAAAAACCACGGTTCACAAACCGCCCGCTTTTCACGGCGGCGCAAAAGACTTCGACGCACCAGCCGAGGAAGGCGTAGAGCAGCAGATAGAAAAGCAGGTCGAAAATGGTGTAGGAAATCTCCATGGGTGACACTCCTGTCTGTTTTTATTGGGGAGTTTTCGCCTACATTCTATCATGCAATCGAAATTTGTCAAAGGAAAAAAGCTCGGCAGAACCGGCTTTTTCACGCCTTGGTCATATCGCCGGTTTTCCTATCGGACAAGTAGGAAATTTTTGATAAAAAACCGATTGACTTGGTAGGAAATTCGTGGTATGATGCAAATACCTACTGAACAGGTAAGTTTTGAAGGGAGGAAATCCCATGAAAAATCACTTTGAGACCCTCGTAAGGGCGAATTTCCGCTTTGGCCGAATGTATCCCCGATGTTCCAAACACCAAAGATAATATTTGACTGAAGAAAGGAAATAATCATTATGTCTGACTATAAATTTGAAACTTTGCAGCTCCACGTCGGCCAGGAGCAGGCCGACCCCGCTACCGATGCCCGGGCCGTTCCCATTTACGCCACCACCTCTTACGTGTTCCACGACTGCGCCCACGCCGCCGCCCGCTTCGGGCTGACGGACGCCGGCAACATTTACGGCCGTCTCACCAACTCCACGCAGGACGTGCTGGAAAAACGGGTGGCCGCTCTGGAAGGCGGCGTGGCGGCGCTGGCGCTGGCCTCCGGCGCGGCGGCCATTACCTACGTGCTGGAAGCGCTGGGTCAGAACGGCGGCCACTTTGTCGCCCAGAAGACCATCTACGGCGGCAGCTACAACCTGCTCGCCCACACCCTGCCCGGCTTCGGCATTACCGCCGATTTCGTGAACATCCATGATCTGAAGGAAGTGGAGAGCGCCATCCGCCCCGAGACCCGCGCCATCTACATTGAGACCCTGGGCAATCCCAACAGCGACATCCCCGACATCGACGCCCTGGCCGAGCTGGCGCACAAGTACGGCATCCCCCTGGTGGTGGACAACACCTTCGGCACGCCCTACCTCATCCGCCCCATCGAGCACGGTGCGGACATCGTCGTCCACTCCGCGACAAAGTTCCTCGGCGGCCACGGAACCACCTTGGGCGGCATCATCGTGGACTCCGGCAAGTTTGATTGGGCGGCTTCCGGGAAGTACCCCGCCATCGCCGAGCCGAACCCCAGCTATCACGGCGTTTCCTTCGTAGCCGCAGCCGGCCCCGCCGCGTTTGTGACCTATATCCGCGCGGTGCTGCTGCGGGACACCGGCGCGACCATCTCTCCCTTCGCGGCCTTCCTGCTGCTCCAGGGCGTTGAAACCCTGTCCCTGCGCTTGGAGCGCCACGCCGAGAACACCAAGAAGGTGGTTGAATTCCTTGCGAACCATCCTCAGGTGGAGCATGTGAACCATCCCTCCCTGCCAAACCACCCGGATCACGCCCTGTATGAGAAGTATTTCCCCAACGGCGGCGCATCCATCTTCACCTTTGAGATCAAGGGCGGCGTGAAGGAAGCCCATAAGTTCATTGACAATCTGAAAATTTTCTCCCTGCTGGCCAATGTCGCGGACGTCAAGAGTCTGGTCATTCACCCGGCCACCACGACCCACAGCCAGCTGACCGAGGAGGAGCTGCTGGATCAGGGCATCAAGCCCAACACCATCCGCCTGTCCATCGGCACGGAGCACATTGACGACATTCTTGCGGATCTGCAGCGCGGCTTTGACGCCGTGAAGGAGGGATAATCATGGCAAACATTTACACTTCTGCCGACCAGCTCATTGGCAAAACGCCCTTGCTGGAGCTGACCCACATTGAAAAAGCCCTTGGCCTGAAGGCGAAGGTGCTGGCAAAGCTGGAGTATTTTAACCCCGCCGGTTCCGTGAAAGACCGGGTGGCCAAGGCCATGATCGACGACGCCGAGGAAAAGGGTCTGCTGAAGCCCGGCTCCGTCATCATCGAGCCGACCTCCGGCAATACGGGCATCGGCCTTGCCGCCGTGGCGGCTGCCCGGGGCTACCGTATCATCATCGTCATGCCGGACACCATGAGCGTGGAGCGCCGCCAGCTGATGAAGGCCTATGGCGCGGAGCTGGTGTTGTCCGAGGGCGCCAAGGGCATGAAGGGCGCCATTGCCAAGGCCGACGAGCTGGCAGCGGAAATTCCGGACAGCTTCATCCCCGGCCAGTTTGTCAACCCGGCCAACCCCAAGGCGCATTTTGAGACCACCGGCCCCGAAATCTACGCCGACACCGACGGCGAGGTGGACATCTTCGTGGCGGGCGTGGGCACCGGCGGCACCATCACCGGCGTGGGCGAGTACCTCAAGTCCAAGAAGCCGGAAATTAAGGTGGTGGCCGTGGAGCCTGCGACCTCTCCCGTGCTGTCCAAGGGTACGGCGGGCGCTCATAAGATTCAGGGCATCGGCGCGGGCTTTGTTCCCAAGGTGCTGGACACCGGCGTTTACGACGAGATCATCCCCGTCGCCAACGAGGACGCCTTTGCGGTCGGCAAGCAGATCGGCAAGGCGGAGGGCGTGCTGGTAGGCATTTCCTCCGGCGCGGCGGCATGGGCGGCCATTGAGCTGGCCAAGCGGCCGGAAAACGAGGGCAAGACCATTGTCGTCCTCCTGCCGGATACCGGCGACCGGTATCTGTCCACGCCGCTGTTTGCGGACTGACGCCATGATGATCTCGACCCGAGGCCGCTACGCCCTGCGGGTGCTGGCGGATCTGGCGGAGCATCGGTCGGAGGGCTTCGTCCCCATGAAGGACGTAGCTGCCCGGCAGGAAATTTCCCTGAAGTACATGGAGAAGATCCTGCCCGTGCTGACGAAGAACCACATCGTGGACGGCATTCAGGGCAAGGGCGGCGGCTACCGCCTGAGCCGGGAGCCGGGAGAATACACGCTGGGCGAGATCCTGCGGCTGACGGAAGGATCCCTTGCGCCGGTAACCTGCTTAGAGTGCGGCGCGAAGCCCTGTCCCCGGGCGGCGAGCTGTCCGACGCTGCCGGTCTGGAGCGAGCTGGACAAACGCATCAGCGGCTATCTCGATAGCGTAACGCTGGCTGATTTGGTGAAAAAGCAATAAAAGTTGACCCCGGCGGCGCAGTATCTGCGCCGCCGGGGCGTTTTGCTGTGTGGGATACTTTCGCACAACTCTGACCGGAGTTTTCCTTGGGCAACACCGCACAATTCGGCAAGAAGTCTCAGCCAGAATTTTTGCCCCAATTCAAAGTTCCGAAAATGGAGGAATACTGTATGTATTTCCCATTTTTGGAACTGCGGAAGTGGGGCAAAAAGGCGGCTGAGACTCGAAGACGCAATTGCGCGGTGCTGCCCTTGCAATCTGTCGAATCTTGTGATATGCTGTTTCCGGTGCTGCCGGTAGTACCCCGGTAGGCGGTTCCCCTCGATTTTGTCGGGGGTGATGCTTCTTTTGCCCCCGATCGTAAAAGAGTGGGGCGGTGCGTCGCGCAGCGAATAAAAATAAAACGATTGCCGGTGGCAATCGCTCCTTAATTCATGGCAGCTATGGTTACATGGGAAGAATTATTTGCTTTCTGTATGGTCATTGTCGCTGTTGTCTCTCTGGTTTTCCAGATGCATGATAATAAATAAGAAGTAACCGCCAAACTTCCCCAAGTTACGGTTACTTCTTATAACCAGGTGGGGGAGCCGTCCTACTGGCAGCACCCCTGTATCCATACTATACCCCAGATTTGTACTTTTGTCAACAGCCCCGCCGACCGGCGGGGCTGTTTTGCATATAAAATCAGCTCGCCGCTTCCGCCTTCTGGGCTTCCAGAATTTCCGCGGCGTTCAGGGAACGGATAACGCTGTAGCTATCAAACCGGGTGTCGTTGGTGGCGGCCATGAAGACCAGCTGCGCCTTGATGTCGGGAACATCGACCAGCGTTGCCTTGGCCTCGACGTTGGCTGCGTCCACGTCTTCCAGATACAGCCGGCAGCGCCCCTCGGGCAGCTTAAAGGCAGGGTCGGCCACGCCGAAGGACAGGGTGAAATTATCGCCGCCGCAGGTGCCCATCAGCTTGGAAGCCGCATCCTGAAGCGCCGCTTCCTTGTCGCCGTTGAAAATATACTGGTCGGAATTGGGGAAGCGGAAATCCGCCAGCATGACCTCGTTGAAGCCCATTTCCTTCAGCTCCAGCACCACGGAAGTGATCCACGTCAGGGTGGTGGCGTTGGTGGGGTCCAGCCAGAAATAGCCCTGATCCAGCCACAGACCCGCCCGGGAAAGCATATACAGGCCGCAGGTGACGTGCTCGTTGCCGAAATTCCAGTCCCGCAGAGAGCAGACCCGGGCGATGGTGTAGAATTTCTTGTTCATCAGGGTGTCCACCAGCGCCGCGACGGCGTCCACGTCTGTGGAGGCGGAATGCACTGCGCCGTCCAGATGAGAGGGATAGAAGAACGAGCCGTAGGGACCTTTCATGTCGATCATGATGGGGGTGCCCGCGGGGAGACGTTCGATCTTGTCAAGAACGCCGTTGATGTCGTTTTGCAGCATGTTGCTGGAAATGAAGTAGCCGTTGATCTGGGTCAGCTCGTTGCCGGTGTCCAGAGCGTCGCTGCCTTCATTATAGTAAATGGAAATGTTCTGCTGCGCCACGGGGGGGGTGGCGACCTCGCCGATGATATCCTGAGCGGAATGCTCAAAGTCCAGACTCGCGCCGTCGGCGGTGTACACGACGTACCGCTCCAGCCAGACGACCCAGCACAGCCAGGCGATCACGCCCACCAGCAGAAAAATCATAAGCACAATGCCCAGACGGTTCAGCACCCGCCGGGTACGATAGGGGATACTCATAATACGCTCCTTAGATGTATTTACGGATTGCGGTGACGCAGCGCCAGTCGTCTTTCGCTTTCGTGGCGGTGACGGTCAGCCCGGCGGCGGTCAGGGCGTCCAGCACGTCGGAAAGCCGGGTGTCCAGAATGCCGGAGCAGATCAGGGTGCTGCTTTCATTGAGGAAATGGGGCAGCACCGGCGCAAGGCCGATAATGACGTCCGCCACGATGTTCACCAGCACCAGATCATACCGATTGGCGGCTAATGTATCCATCAGCGCGGTATCTTCGGTCACGTTGCCGGTGAGGGCGGTGAAGGCCGGGGCGGCGAAACCGTTGTAGGCGGCGTTCTCCCGGGCAATGTCCTCCGCTTTGGGGTCGATGTCAATGCCAATGGCGGATTCCGCCCCCAGCCGCAGGGCGGCGATGGACAGTATCCCGCTGCCGCTGCCCAGATCGAGGCAGTGGAAGCCGGGCTTTACCACATTCTCCATGACCTCCATCACCATCTGGGTGGAGGGGTGCGCGCCGGTGCCGAAGGTCAGGCCGGGGTCGAGAATGACTTTGAGCCGGTCGGTGGATTCCTCCGCCAGCCAGTAGGGCAGCACCACGATGCGCTCGCCGATCTCCTGGGGCGGGTAATTGTCCTTCCAGCTTTCCTCCCAGTTGGTTTCGGGGAGGGGGGCGACGGTCATGGTCAGTCCCAGCTCCTTTACCGCCGCGTCCAGACGCTTCCGACCGTTATCGTCGGTGTCCTCCAGATACAGCTTGATCCGGGAAAGCCCCTGAAGCTTTTTTTGCAGCCCCTCGTCGATGTAATCCCAGTACGCCCGGTTTTCCTCTAAAAACGTCTCGAATTCCGACTGGTCTTCGATGACCAGATCGGAAAATCCCCGTGCGCTGAGGGCGGTGACGGCAGAGTCGATGCTCTGGGGCGTGGTTTCAATGGTAAATTCCAGCCATGCCATGGCGGAGTCCTCCTAATTTACACAAGTCCACGTTACATTCTACCGCAAACAGAGGAAAATGACAACCAATATTCTCTGAATTTTTTGTGTATTGACTTCCTATTTTGGGAAAAGTGGTATATAATACTCTTTACAATATCGCGGGCAGGAAAATCCCTCGCTTTTCCACCGCAACTTTCTTTCATCAGGAGTCTGACATGATCGAAACAAAAACACTGCTCCCCGGCGTGACCCTGCGTTCCTGCCGGGACGACCGGTTCAAGCAGGGGTGCCTCAGCTTTCAGCTGGTGCGCCCCATGGCGAAAGAGGAATCCGCAAAAAATGTGCTGATCCCCTCCGTGCTGCTCCGGGGTACCAAACGCTGCCCCGACCTCCGCGCCATTACGGAGAACTTAGACGAGCTGTATGGCGCTTCCGTCAGCCCGCTGGTGCGCCGGGTGGGGGACTACCAGACCACCGGCCTTTACTGCGGCTTTATGGACGACCGGTTTGCCCTGCCCGGCGACCGGGTGCTTGCCCCTATGCTCCGCTTTCTGGAGGAAATCCTTCTGGACTTCCCCACGGAGGGGGAGGGCTTTCTCCCCGCCTTTGTGGAGGGGGAAAAGAAGAATCTCATTTCCACCATTGATTCCGAGCTGAACGACAAGCGCACCTACGCCATGGGAAAGCTGCTGAAAACCATGTGCCGCGGCGACAGCTTCGGCCTGCCCCGGCTGGGCGAGCCGGAGGATGTGGCGGCCATCGACCCGGCGGGGCTGCTGACCCATTACCGGAAAATCCTCCGGGAAAGCAGAATCGAAATTTTCTACGTAGGCAGCGCCCCCGCGGAGGCGGTCGCGGAATATATTTCCCCGCTGGTATCCCGGCTGGGCGGCCGGGAAGGCCTGCTCCCGCCCCAGACGCCCTTCCATCCCTGCCCCGGGCAGGATGTGACGGAGACGATGGAGGTCTCCCAGGGGAAGCTCTGCATGGGCTTTGTCACGCCCGTTGTCAACCGGGATAAGGGATTTCCGGCCATGCAGGTGTTCAACACCGTCTTCGGCGCGGGCATGACCTCCAAGCTGTTTCTCAACGTCCGGGAGGCGATGTCCCTGTGCTACAGCATCGGCTCGTCCTATTACGGCGCAAAGGGCATTCTCACCGTGGGCGCGGGCATCGACTTTGACAAGGAGCAGCTGACGCGGGACGAAATTCTCCGCCAGCTGGACGCCTGCCGCCGCGGGGAAATCACCCAGGAAGAGCTGACCGCCGGAAAAGAAGCCCTGCTCAGCTCCCTTCGTGCCACCTCCGATTCCCCCGGCGCCATTGAGGGCTACTACGCCACCGCGCACTTAAGCGGCCTGAACATGACCCCGGAGCGCTACATGGAAGTGGTGGAGAAGGTCAGCCTTGCCGATGTGGTGGCGGCGGCGCGGACCGTGACGCTTCACAGCACCTATTTTCTGAAAGGAGAGAGCCAATGACGCGGAAGCAATACCCCGAACTGGACGAAACGCTGTACCGGGAAACACTGGAAAACGGACTGACGGTTCTGGTGGTTCCCCGGAAGGGCTTTACGAAAAAGCTTGCCTATTTTGTTACGGACTTTGGCTCCATCCATACGGATTTCCGGCTGGACGGGAAGGAATACCACGCCCCCGCGGGTGTGGCGCACTACTTGGAGCACAAGATGTTCGACCTGCCGGGAGACCGGGACGTGTCGGCGGAGTTTGCCGCTTTGGGCGCTTCCACCAACGCCTTTACCAGCTACGACATGACGGCCTATTATTTTTCCTGCACAGACCACTTTGACGAATGTCTGCGGCTGCTGCTGGAATTCGTGTCCACGCCCTATTTCACGGAAGAAAGCGTGGAGAAAGAGCGGGGCATCATCGATCAGGAGATCGGCATGAACGAGGACGCCCCGGATAGCGTGGTGTTCGATAACCTGATGGCGGCCATGTATGCCGTCCATCCCATCCGCCAGCCCATTCTCGGCACCAGCGAGACCATCCGGAAGATCACCCCGGAGGTGCTGTATACCTGCCACCGGGCGTTTTACGCGCCGGGAAATATGCTGCTGTGCGTCGTGGGCGACGTAGACCCGGAATCGGTGGCATCTGCCGCCCGTGAGGTTCTGGGCAGCGAGAAGAAAGAGACGGGCGTCAAACTGCACGATTGGCAGGAGGAAATGACCTGCCCGAAAGCCGAAACGGAATGCTCCATGGAGGTCGCCATGCCGACCTTCCATCTGGCGTTCAAGTGCGAACCCCTGACCCACGGCGACGCGGCCATCCGGGAGGAGATGGTAGCCGATCTGGCGGCAGAAGCGCTGTTCGGCGAATCCTCGGAGCTGTATCTGCGGCTTTACGAGGAAGGCGTCATCGATTCCTCCTTCGGCGGCGGCTTCGAGACCGTGGACGGCTGCGCCATGCTGCTCTGCTCCGGGGATTCCGACGACCCCCGCGCCGTCCGGGAAGCGATTCTGGAGCAGGCGGAAAAAATCGCGGCGGAGGGACTGCCGGAAAAGGCGTTCCTCAGGATGAAGCGCAGCGCCCTTGGTCGGCGCATCCGTGGTCTGGACAGCTTCGACTCCACCTGCTTCCGCCTGTGCGCGTATCATTTTTCGGACTTCGACTATTTCCGCTTCCCGGAAATCTACCGCAGCATCGGTGGGGAGGAAATCTGTGATTTTCTCCGGCGGGCGGTTCGTAAGGAGCGGTGTGGCCTGTCCGTAATCTATCCTGTCAACAAGGAGGCATTATCATGATTCCTGCCAATTATTCAACCATTTCTTTCCCTTCCCTCGGCATTGAGGTGAACCCGGGCCGCGCCCTGGCGCTGGGGCCTCTGACCATCCATTATTACGGCCTCATTATCGCCATCGGCCTGATGCTGGCGGTAGTCTACGCCTGCCGCCGGTGCAGTCAGTTCGGTATCAAGCAGGACGATCTGCTGGACGGTGTGCTGTGGGTCACGCCCTTTGCTATTCTTTGCGCCCGGGCGTATTACTGCATTTTCTCCTGGGCGGATTACGCCGAGAACCCCATTTCCGTGCTGTACATCTGGAACGGTGGCCTTGCCATTTACGGCGGCGTTCTGGGCGCAGTGGCGGGGATTCTGCTGCTGTGCCGCATCAAGAAGATCAAAATCGGCGCTTTGCTGGATATGGTAGCGCTGGGCTTTCTCATCGGCCAGTCCATCGGCCGGTGGGGCAACTTCGTCAACCGGGAAGCCTTCGGCGCGGCGACGGACAGCTTCTTCCGCATGGGGCTGTACAACACCGTCACCGGCGCATGGGAATACTACCACCCCACGTTCCTGTACGAGTCGGTGTGGAACGCCGTGGGCTTTGTGCTGCTGCACGTTTTGTCCAAGCATCGTAAGTATGACGGAGAAATCGCCCTTGGGTACGTGGCGTGGTACGGCCTTGGCCGCTGCCTGATCGAAGGACTGCGGATGGACAGCCTGTATTGGGGCTCCGTCCGTGTCAGCCAGCTGCTGGCGGGAGTGAGCTGTGCGGCGGCGGTGTGCGTGCTCATCTGGCAGCGCTTCCGCCCCCACGACAAGGCTGATCTGTTTGTGAATCAGGTCGCTGCCCAAACGGCGGAAAACGCAGCGCAGACGCAGGAAAACGAAACGAAGGAATAATGTCGGAAGGCCGGTGCTTACAGCACCGGCCTTCCTTTCTGCAAAGAGAAAGCTGGCAGCCTAAAAAAGCGGATTTGGTAAAAATGATGTTGAAATCCCTATAGCCGGGACGGTAATTTATGCTATACTTATACATGAGATATAAGAAGCCGTCAGGCTTTCTGAACGATAAGGAGGAATTTTCCATGCAGTACTTAGGCATCGAATACAACATGAAGCATACGCCCAAACTGGACCCTCAGTTTGTCCCCTTCGGCGTGTGGCGCACCGCCTATCTGAAGGACGCGAAGAAGCCCATCGCCATTGCCGTTGAGCGGGACAAGGGCCGCGTTTCCGTCCACCGCACCTGCATCCATGGCACGCCGGAAATGGCCGAGGCCGACTACCGCTACGTGGAGCGCTATGTCAAGTTCCTGCTGTGGTCCATCGGCGGCTTCCGGGTGAGCGTCTGCGGATGCAGCGAGCTTGCCCAGCGGCTGAAAAAGGCCTACGACCCCAAGGGCGAGCGGCATTTTGATTTTACGTTCTTCAACCAGCTCTATGAGCGGGATCTGGAGATCGTTGACCTGCCTCTGGAAGATTGCCCCGCTGCCAACGAGGTCGCCGAACCCATCGGCGGCAATCTGGACGGCTGCCGCATCGGCTTCGACGCCGGCGGTTCCGACCGGAAGGTCTCTGCCGTGATTGACGGCGAGTGCGTCTACTCTGAGGAAGTCGTCTGGTTCCCCAAGCTCCAGACAGACCCCCAGTACCATTATGACGGCATCGTAGCCGCGTTCAGGAGCGCCGCTTCCAAGATGCCCCGGGTGGACGCCATCGGCGTGTCCTCCGCAGGCACATTCATTGGCAACGCGCCCATGGTCGCGTCCCTGTTCATCAAGGTTCCCCGCTCCGAGTGGGACAAGGTCAAGACCATTTACGACCGCGCCGCCAAGGAGATCGGCGACGTTCCCATTGTGGTTGCCAACGACGGCGACGTGTCCGCGCTGGCGGGCGCCATGGGTCTGGGCGTGGGCAATATCATGGGCATCGCCATGGGCACCTCCGAGGCCGTGGGCTACGTGGACAAGGATAAGAACGTCCTGGGCTGGATCAATGAGCTGGCCTTCGCCCCCGTTGACCTGTGCGAGAACGCCATGCAGGACGAGTGGTCCACGGATATTGGCGTAGGCTGCAAGTATTTCTCTCAGGATGCGGTCATCAAGCTGGCGCCCGCCGCAGGCATCGAGCTGGACGAGAATCTGTCTCCCGCGGAGAAGCTGAAGGTCGTTCAGGCGCTGATGGAGAAGGACGACCCCAGAGCGCAGGCCATTTTCGAGAGCATCGGCGCGTATCTGGCATACGCTGTGGTGCTGTACTCCCAGTTCTACGACATCGAGCACATGATGATGCTTGGCCGCGTCATGTCCGGCAAGGGCGGCGACACCATCCTGCGGGTGTGCAACGAGATTCTGGCCGACGAATACCCCGCGCTTGCGAAGAAGTGCGAGGTTTCCCTGCCCGACGAAAAGACCCGCCGCGTGGGTCAGTCCGTGGCTGCGGCCTCCCTGCCCAGAATCAAGTAAAGAAATCCCTCAATATGACAGTTTCCCCGGGCGGTCTCGCCCGGGGAAATTTCTGCTTTTGTGGGACCACGCGCAAACGGAAGTCCGGCGGCCACTCTGATACTATTTCCTGATTAAAATCTTAATTTTAATCAGGAAGGCATCGCCTGAAGGCGCTGCCTGTTTTGTGATTTATAAGGAAAGAAATCACAAAACAAGTCTCATATGAACTCCATGTCCTTCAGGCAATTAAAATCTTTTTTAAAGATTTTAGGGTCTATCTGAAAACCGTCAACACGCCCAAACAGCGGGTCTTTTCCGCCTGCTGTGCACCATTTTCCCTTGCAATACACAAAGTATTCCCGCGGAAAAATGGCTTCATCAGGCGAAAAATCCCTCGCTGTTGGTCATATTTTCGGTTTTCAGATAGGCCCTAATTGGAGTTCAGTATGAACGAAAAACAGTGGTATCCGAGGAAATCCGGGTACCGCTGTTTTTGCTGTATAAGAGTGATTTTGGGCGAGATACAAGTTAACATAATATATTCTGTAACAACTTGTAACGTTTACATAAAATGAGTTATCCACATTCTCCACAGGTTTCTCCACAGGATTGGCCGGGAAAACGGTTGAAAAATAAGGGGGAAAAGGGGGCGTATCAAAATATCTCCACAGCTTTGCATAAAACTGTGGAGATATTGCTAATTTACATAACACCGTATCTTGGGAATTCAGTCGAACAGAACTTTGGCGGAAAACACCAATTCGTCCTTCGTTTCGTTTCGGCGGCGGGCGTCTACCCGGAGGCAGTTGTCCTCCACAAAGTCCCAGTGCAGGTCAAGGCGCTGTCCCTCCCGCGCTTCGCTGTGGTAGCGCACGGCAAATTCTTTCACGGGATGCTCCCGGTGGAAGTCGCTGGGGAGAAGATCGTCGATCCAGTCCATGTAGCGGGTGTTGTTCATATGTCCGTTGCGGTCGAGGTCGGTAAAGCATACGTCCCGCTGGCAGCTGTGTTCCATCGCTCTGGGAACCAGACCGCCGGGAAGCGCCAGTTCCGTTCCCCGAAGCGTACCGGGAACGATGATGCCGCTCTTGTCGGGAGAAACACTGCTTCTGGTATCCTGATCCATCAGAACCCACAGGCTGATAGAACGGGAGCACTCATTGCCCGCCTGATCGTAGATGACAATGGAACGGGGATAGCCGACGTGGGTGTTGGGCATGGGCCATGTCTCAATGTGGACGGTTTCTCCCAGTTCCGGGAGACGGTTGATCTGCACCCGGTGCCGGGTCACCGCCCAGAACAGCCGGTGGCTTTCCAGCGTGTCCGCAAGCTCGTCGCAGTGCCGCCCCGCGATCTCCTGCGCGAAATATAAAAGGGTGGATGGCTTCAGGCGGCCATAGCGGTCAACGCACAGCTCCTGAACGGGAAAATCCTGCTGAAAAATAGGTTCCATAATTGTTCCTCCAAATGAAGTCTGCCGGCGTTCCCATGAGGAAGCCGGCAGTAGGGAAGCTCTGACGAGATCGGCAAGAGCTGTGAGCGAGGGATTTTTCGGCCAATCGAGCTATCGAAGACGGAGAAATACTTTGTGTATTTTCCGCTTTCGATACCGAAGAGTGGACGGAAAAGATCCGCTCACAGCCGCAGATGATCTCGCCAGAGTTTCCCTAAAGTTGCTATCCTTTGTCCTCTGTGACGGTGAGGGAGACGCGGTATTGCTTACCGCTGCGGTAGATCACGACCTCCACCGTGTCGCCCACGTCCAGATTGTAGACCGCGCCGTTCAGGGCGTCCATGGTGGTCACATTGGTTCCGTTGACGCTGAGGAGAATGTCGCCTTCTTCAATGCCCTTGGCGGCGGCGTCGCTGCTGCGGTCAACGTCGGTGATATACAGCCCGGCGGGGAGCCGGTAGTAATACTGGTCGAAAGAGGACAGGGACTCCCCCTCCAGCCCCAGCGTGGGCCGGCCGGAGACATAGCCCTGAGAGATCAGCTGCTCTGCCACCTCCTTCACGGTGGAGCTGGGAATGGCGAAGCCCAGACCCTCCACACCGGCGGAGTCGGTGAACGCACCGATCTTCATGGTGTTGATGCCGATGACCTGACCGTAGCAGTTGATGAGCGGGCCGCCGGAGTTGCCGGAATTCAGGGCGGCATTGGTCTGGATCAGGGTCATGGTGCGCCCTTCCATATCCATGTCCCGCCCGATGCCGGAGATGATGCCGTCGGTGTAAGTGCCCCGGAATTTGACGCCCAGCGGGTCGCCGATGGCGACCACGGTGTCGCCCACCCGGAGGGAATCGGAATCCCCGAACTGCGCCGGGGTCAGACCCGTCGTGTCTATGTGCAGCACCGCAAGGTCGGACACGGAATCAGCGCCCACCAGCATGGCGGGCAGCGTCCGGCCGTCCGTCAGCTGCGCCGTGATGGAGATACCGTTTTCTACCACATGGCAGTTGGTCACGATGTACCCGTCCTCCGTCAGGATCACGCCGGTGCCGGTGGCGGTTGTGCCCTGACCGGTGCTGGTGATGGATACCACGGAGTCGATATTCCGGCTGTAAATTTTCTGAAGGGACAGCGCACCCTCGGTGGGGACGTTCTCCACGCCCTGAGGGCATTTCTGCAAGTCGATGGTGGGAGTGTCCTCGCCCAAGGTGGCGTCAATGGATTCCGTGGGAAGGGCGGTGGTCTCCGCGGGCAGCTCCGCGCCGGTGGCGAAGGAAATGGACTGCTCGCTTTCCCGCCGGGTGTTCAGTTTCTGGAACAGCCGCACGTTCAGAACGCCCAGAACCGTGATGATGCCGCACAGAAAGATAATTAAAATCAGCAGCAGCGCCACGGTGCCGCCATGGCTTTTCGGCGGCTCTGTACGGCCTGTGCCGTACACGCTGTCATCCCAGGGATGATTGTTATTTTTACGTTCGTCCATATCGTTACCTCGAAAAGGGTCAATTCACCAGCGGCATGGTGAAGGTAAATTCGGTTTTCCCGTCCTTGGAGCTGACGGAAATATCCTCGCCGTGGCTGCATACGATCGTCTTCACAATGTACAGACCCAATCCCCAGCCGTCCCGGTTCTGGGAGCGGGATTTGTCCAGCTTGTGGAACCGGTCGAATACCAGCGGCAGCTCGTCCGGCGGGATGGTCTCGCCGTCGTTGGAGACGGAGACGTAAGCCTTGCTGCCGCCCTCTTTGATGCGCAGCCCCAGATTGCCCCCGTCGGGGCAGAACTTCACGGCGTTGTCGATGAGATTGTAAATGACCTGCGTGATGTAGTCCGGGTTCGCCATGGTGTACACCGGGTGCTCCGGCATATCCACGTTGACGTTCAGATGCTTGTCGTTGATCTTCTTCTCGAAGGTGATGAGCACCTGCCCGGCGCATTCCTCCAGGTCAAAGTGCATTTTCTTTTCCTCGGGGATGCCGCCCTCTTTTTGCAGCTGGGAGATGTCCAGCATACTGCGCACGAGACGGCTTAAGCGCTTCGTCTCGTCGGAGACGATGTGCAGGTAATGCTCCCGCTTGTCTTCCGGGATGGTGCCGTCCAGAATGCCGTCCACGTAGCCGGAAATGGTGGTCATGGGGGTCTTCAGCTCGTGGGAGACGTTGGCGACGAATTCCTGACGCCGGTACTCGCTCTTTTGCAGGGAGGCTGCCATGTTGTTGAAGGCGACGGCCACTTCCTCCATTTCCGCGGAGTAATCGTCGTCCAGACGCACACGGGCTTCCAAGTCGCCGTGGCCGAAGGCGTTGGCGGTTTTCGCCAGCTCTTTCAGCGGGCGGCTCTCCCGCCGGGCAAAGGCGGTGACGGCCAGCACGGAGATCAGCACCACGAACAGCGCCGCGGTGAGGAAGATGTTGGAGATCTTATTCATGATCTGGGTGATGTCATTGGCCGGTGTGGAGACCAGCACGATGCCCCCCACGTTCCCGTCCACGAGAATGGGGCGGGAGACCATGTAGCGGCGGTCGGAGTACAGGCCGTTGATGACCCCGGTGGCGGTGTCGCCGCCGCTGCGAATGACCTTTTGCAGATACGCCTGATTCAGCTGCAAGCCCTGATGCTCACAGCCGGAGGGTGCGTCGGAGCAGAGCACCACGTTCCCCTCGCTGTCGCAGACCACGGCGTCGGCGCCGGATACCTGAGAGGCCACGGTCAGGTTCAGCTGAAACGACCGGTTGTACATTCCGCCATTGTTAAAATAGGCGGCGGCCAGCTCCGCAATGGTGTCCGCGTTCTGCTGTAGCCCGGAGACGGTGGTGTCCGTGAGGAACTGGTTGACCTTTATCTGAAAGGACGCACCCAGAATGGTCATGGCCACCAGCAGGATCGCCGCGGCGGTGAAAAAGCTGCGGCCGAAGCTACTTTTCATGCTTACAGCACCTCGAATTTGTACCCGACACCCCAGACGGTTTTCAGGCTCCACTGGTCGCTGACGCCCTCCAGCTTTTCACGCAGCCGCTTTACGTGAACGTCCACGGTGCGGGAGTCGCCGAAGTAGTCGAAGCCCCATACCTCGTCCAGCAGCTGGTTGCGGGTGTAGACCCGGTTGGGAGAGGAAGCAAGGTAATAAAGCAGCTCCATCTCCTTGGGGGGCGTATCCACCTTCTTGCCGTCTACGGTCAGCTCGAAGGCGTCCATGTCGATGATAAGCTTATCGAACACAAGCCGACGCGCCTTCTTCTCCGCGGCCACGCCGGAGGTGCGCCGCAGCACTGCCTCGATGCGGGCAAGCACTTCCTTCATTTCAAAAGGCTTGGTGATATAGTCGTCAGCGCCGGTTTTCAGGCCCATGACCTTGGAATCGGTGTCGCCCTTGGCGGTGAGCATGATGATGGGGGTCTGCGCCTCGGCGCGGATGGCCTTGCACACCGACCAGCCGTCCATCACGGGCATCATCACGTCCAGCAGCACCAGATCGGGCTTGATGGCGCGGAATTTGGCAAGACCCTGCCCGCCGTCCGCCGCAACGGTGACAGCGTAGCCCTCCTTCTCCAGATACATTTGCAGCAGCTCCGCAATATTGCGGTCATCCTCTACGATCAAAACGGAAACAGCCATGATTATTTTCCTCCCAATCCAATTTCTCTATAATTTCCCTTTCTCCTTATTATAGCGAGAATTTCCGTTTTCTAGTGAACAAATTGTAAAGACTTCCACCCCAATTTATGAACGGACAAGTTGCACTTGAAAATCCGGCGCTTTGCGGGTATGATAGGGGCGGAAAACCGGGGGACTGCCGACGTTTCCCCCAAGCTGAAAGAAGGAGACTGATTTGATGGAACTGTTAAAAGCCTTGCTTTTCGGCATTGTGGAGGGTGTCACGGAGTGGCTGCCAATTTCCTCCACGGGACATTTGATTTTACTGAACGAATTCATTACCCTGAACGTTTCCGACGAATTCCGGAGCATGTTCGACGTGGTCATCCAGCTGGGCGCGATTCTGGCCGTGATCGTCCTGTTCTTCCATAAGCTCAACCCGTTCTCTCCCCGGAAGACGGAGAGGGAGAAAAAGCAGACATGGCAGCTGTGGTTCAAGGTCATCGCCGCCATCATCCCCTCGGGCATCGTGGGCGTGCTGTTTGACGACTGGATGGAAGCCCACTTCCATAACGCCACCGTGGTCTCCATCGCGCTGATTGTCTACGGTGTAGCCTTCATTCTGGTGGAACGGCGCAACGCCCGCCGCGTGGGGGGAAAGACGGTGGAGGACGTGTACGCCATCGACTATAAGACCGCCCTGCTCATCGGCTGCTTCCAGTGCCTGAGCTTGATCCCCGGTACCTCCCGTTCCGGCTCCACCATTCTGGGCGCGATCCTCATCGGCGTGGGACGCAGCGCCGGCGCGGAATTCTCCTTCTTCATGGCCATCCCCACCATGCTGGGGGCGTCCGCCATCAAGGGACTGAAGTTCCTGCTCAGCGGCGTCGCCGCCACCGGCACAGAGATCGGCGTGCTGATCGTGGGGTGCGTGGTGTCGTTTGTGGTGAGCCTGCTCGTCATCCGGGGGCTGATGGAATATGTGCGCAGGCACTCCTTCTCCGCCTTCGGCGTTTACCGCATCATCCTGGGCGTGGTGGTGCTGGTTTACTTCGCGCTGGCGGGCTAAGGGACATGTTTCGGGTTTTGTAAGCATTTTCCACAAAAAAGGAACATTCTTATTTGACAAAATACCCCTAACGCTTTATAATGAAACCGATAGGTGTGTGTTACTCTATCCCCTGAAAAACTCTGAAAAGGACGGATCAGAACATGTATAAAATCGTTCGCAAGCAGGAGCTGAACGCTTCCGTCACCCTGATGGAGATCGAAGCGCCCTTTGTCGCCCGTAAGGCAAAGGCCGGTCAGTTCATCATTTTCCGCATCGACGAGATGGGAGAGCGCGTTCCCCTGACCATCGCCGGTTATGACCGGGAAAAAGGTACCGTTACCATTATCTTCCAGAAGGTCGGCTTCTCCACCAACGCCCTGGGTGCGCTGAAGGAAGGCGACTACATCCACGACTTTGTAGGCCCCTTGGGCAAGCCCACCCCCGTGGAGGGCAAGAAGAAGGTCTGCGTGGTCGGCGGCGGCGTGGGCTGCGCCATCGCCCTGCCCTCTGCCAAGGCGTTCAAGGAAGCGGGCGCAGAAGTGACCGTTATCGTCGGTTTCCGCAGCAAGGACATCGTCATTCTGGAGGACGAGTTCAAGGCAGCAGCCGACCGGCTGATTCTTATGACCGACGACGGTACTTACGGCCGTCACGGCCTGGTCACCCAGCCCCTGCAGGAGCTGCTGGAGGCCGGTGAGACCTTCGACGAGGTGCTGGCCATCGGCCCCGTGCCCATGATGAAGTTCGTATGCAGAACCACCCAGCCCTTCGGCGTCCATACCATGGTTTCCCTGAACCCCATCATGGTGGACGGCACCGGCATGTGCGGCGGCTGCCGCGTCACTGTCGGCGGCGAGACCAAGTTCGCCTGCGTGGACGGCCCCGAATTCGACGGTCATCAGGTAGACTTTGCCGAGCTGACCAGCCGCAACGGCACCTACCGTGACCGGGAGGCCGAGGTCAAAGAGAACCACGTCTGCCGCATTGAGTCCATGGGCAAGGCCCTGATCAAATAAGGAGGTAATGCAAAATGGCTAACATGACCCTTACCAAGACCCCTATGCCTGAGCAGGAACCTCAGGTTCGCGCCCACAACTTCAAGGAGGTTGCGCTGGGTTATACCGCCGAAATGGCGATGGAAGAAGCAGGCCGTTGCCTGAACTGCAAGAAGCCCAAGTGCGTGGAGGGCTGCCCCGTCAACGTCCGCATCCCCGAGTTCATCGCCAAGGTGCATGAGGGCGATTTCAAGGCCGCTTACGAGATCATTACATCCACCAACGCCCTGCCCGCCCTGTCCGGCCGTGTCTGCCCGCAGGAGAGCCAGTGCGAGAGCAAGTGCGTCCGGGGCATCAAGGGCGAGAGCGTCGCCATCGGCCGTCTGGAGCGGTTCGTTGCCGACTGGTACCGGGAGAACGTCAACGCCATGCCCGAGAAGGCCGTCTCCAACGGCATCAAGGTGGCCGTAGTGGGTTCCGGCCCTGCCGGTCTGACCTGCGCCAGCGACCTTGCCAAGAAGGGCTATCAGGTCTCCATTTTTGAAGCGCTGCACACCGCCGGCGGCGTGCTGGTTTACGGCATCCCCGAGTTCCGTCTGCCCAAGGCCATCGTGGCCAACGAGGTCAGGAAGCTGGAAGCGCAGGGCGTCGAGGTCATGACCAACATGGTCATCGGCCGGGTCCTGACCATTGACGAGCTGTTCGAGATGGGCTACAAGGCCGTGTTCGTCGGTTCCGGCGCGGGTCTGCCCATGTTCATGAACATCCCCGGCGAGTCCCTGAAGGGCGTTCTGTCCGCCAACGAATATCTGACCCGTACCAACCTGATGAAGGCTTACACCGAGGAAGCCGATACCCCCGTCATCAAGTCCAAGGCTGTGGCGGTGGTCGGCGGCGGCAACGTGGCCATGGACGCCGCCCGCTGTGCCATGCGTCTGGGCGCGGAGCACGTGTACATCGTCTACCGCCGTGGTGAGGCCGAAATGCCCGCCCGTCTGGAAGAGCAGCACCACGCCAAGAAAGAGGGCATCGAGTTCAAGACCCTGTGCAACCCCGTGGAGATTCTGGGCGGCGAAGATGGCCGCGTGAACGGCATCAAGTGCGTGCGCATGGAGCTGGGCGAGCCGGACGCCTCCGGACGCCGTCGTCCCATCGCCATTGAGGGCAGCGAATTTGTGCTGGACGTGGACACCGTTATTATGGCCCTCGGCACCAGCCCCAACCCCCTGATCCGCTCCACCACCCCCGGTCTGGACACCAACCGCAAGGGCGGCCTGATCGTGGACGAGAACGAGATGACCACCCGTACCGGCGTCTTCGCCGGCGGCGATGCCGTCACCGGCGCTGCCACCGTCATCCTCGCCATGGGCGCAGGCAAGAAGGGCGCGGCTGCCATCGACGCATACCTGAAGAAATAATCCAAAGCAGTAAAAAATCACCCAACGGTCCGCTGGGTTGTCGTAAAACAGTGAATGGAGCGTATCGGTGCAGATACGCTCCATTTTTCGTATGTAGTTGGGTACATCCCCTTGGCTCTCCCTCTGGGAGAGCTGTCACCGAAGGTGACTGAGGGGGCCTTGCACCCTAATTTCCCCTCTCCGTCTTCGCTTCGCTCAGCCACCTCTCCCAAGGGGAGAGGCAAGGGGGGTGTCAACCGTCTGATGCGCTCCGCCCATTCTGTGGGGTGTTTTTTGCGTTACGTAATCACGCCTGAACAGAAAAGTCCGGCGGCTCCTTTTGGAGCCGCCGGACTGATTCGTTTTATGGGAATTGCTTAGTACATTCCACCGGCCTGACCTGCGGCAGCGGCTGCTGCGGCGTCGGCGGCGGGATCGGGCTTATCCACGACCAGAGACTCGGTGGTCAGCACGCAGCCCGCGATGGAAGCGGCGTTCTCCAGAGCGGAACGGGTCACCTTGGTGGGATCGACGATGCCTGCGGGGATCATGTCCACGTACTCCTCGGTGTAGGCGTTGTAGCCGTAGCCGACCTTTCCGGAGGTGCGGATCTTCTCGTAGACGACGCTGCCGTCCACACCGGCGTTCTCGGCGATCTGACGGATAGGAGCCTGCAGAGCGGCGGCAATGATCCGTGCGCCGGTCTTCTCGTCGCCGTGCAGCGTGGCGATCAGCTCCTCCACAGCGGGGATGGCGTTGACCTGAGCGGTACCGCCGCCGGCCACGATGCCCTCTTCCACAGCGGCGCGGGCAGCGTTCAGAGCGTCCTCGACCCGCAGCTTCTGCTCCTTCATGGCGACCTCGGTCTGAGCGCCGACCTTAATGACGGCCACGCCGCCGGACAGCTTCGCCAGACGCTCCTGCAGCTTCTCACGGTCGTAGTCGGAGGTGGTGGTGGCAATGGCGGAGCGGATCATGTGGGCACGATCCTGGATGGCCTCGGGAGCGCCGTCGCCATCGACGATGGTGGTGGTGTTCTTGGTGACAACGATCTGACGGCAGTGACCCAGATCTTCCATCTTGGTGTCAGGCAGCTCCATGTTCAGCTGGCTGGAAATGACGGTGCCGCCGGTCAGGACGGCGATATCCTGCAGCATTTCCTTGCGGCGGTCGCCGAAGCCGGGAGCCTTCACGCAGACCACGTTGAAGCGACCCTGCAGACGGTTCAGCAGCAGCGTTGCCAGAGCGTCGCCCTCCACGTCTTCAGCGATGATCATCAGCTTGCGGCCGGACTTGACGATGGGCTCCAGAATGGGCAGGATCTCCTGAATGGAGGAAATCTTCTTATCGGTGATCAGGACGTAAGCGTCGTCCAGAACGGCCTCCATCTTGTCGGTGTCGGTGACCATGTAGGGGGAGATATAGCCACGGTCGAACTGCATACCCTCGACCACGTCCAGACCGGTCTCGGCGGTCTTGCTCTCCTCGATGGTGATGACGCCTTCCTTGCCGACCTTCTCCATGGCCTCGGCGATCAGCTTGCCGATGGTCTCGTCGCCGGAGGACACGGTGCCGACACGGGCGATAGCGGCGGAGTCGGACACGGGAACGGAGTTAGATTTGATGGCTTCAACGGCAGCGGCGACGGCCTTGTCGATGCCCTTGCGCATGACCATGGGGTTCGCGCCGGCGGACAGATTCTTCAGGCCCTCACGGGTGATGGCCTGTGCCAGCAGGGTGGCGGTGGTGGTGCCGTCACCGGCCACGTCGTTGGTCTTGGTGGCGACTTCCCGGATGAGCTGTGCGCCCATGTTCTCAAAGGCGTCCTCCAGCTCCACTTCCTTGGCGATGGTCACGCCGTCGTTGGTGATGAGGGGCGCGCCGTACTTCTTGCCCAGAACCACATTGCGGCCCTTGGGTCCCAGAGTAACTTTAACGGTATTGGCCAGCTGGTCAATGCCGGACTGCAGCTTCTTGCGGGCTTCTTCGCCGTAAACAATCATCTTGGACATGATAATCTTCCTCCTTAGTCAGTGACGACGGCCAGAATGTCGTCCTGCTTGACAAACTTGTAATCTTCCTTGTCGATGGTCACATCGGTGCCGGTGAACTTACCGACGACGACCTTCTCACCGGCCTTGACGGTCATGGTGACGTCCTTGGTGCCGGGGCCGACGGAAACGACTTCGTAGATCATGGGCTTTTCCTTGTTGGTGGTAGCCAGAACAATGCCGGAGACGGTGGTCTCGGGCGCCTCGTGGGCTTTCAGCAGAACGTTATCTGCCATGGGCTTGAGTTTCATTTTGAATTCCTCCATACATATAAGCATTTAGACGACGGGTATCGGGCGAACCCTGCCCGCCTGTATCTACACGGTTTAGCACTCATTCGCTCTGAGTGCTAATATAATAGCGCAGCTTGGCAAAAAAAGCAAGAGGGAAAATGCAATATTCCGTAAATATTTTATGAACTGGGAAAGAACGGTAAAAGAGAGAAGAAAATGTCGTGCATTTCCCCGGAACATTGCGCCGTTTTCGCTGGTATTCCCGTTTCTGAGGAACGTAAAATGGTCCCATATCAACAAGGGAGGACGGGCAATGCAATGTCAGAAGCTGAAAACCTACATGGAGACCGGACGGGTGGTTTTTCTCCCGGCTCGTTCCATCCGCCCCAATCCGGCGCAGCCACGGAAAATTTTCCGCCCGGAGGCGCTGGACGAGCTGTCCGATTCCATCCGACAGCACGGAATCTTGCAGCCGCTGTCCGTCCGCCGCAGCGGAAACGGCTATGAGCTGATCGCGGGGGAGCGCCGTCTGCGGGCGGCGGAGCTGGCAGGGATCACGGACATCCCCTGCATCATCATGAGCATGGACGACCGGGAATCCGGCATGGCGGCCATGGTGGAAAATTTGCAGCGGCAGGACTTGGATTTCATCGAGGAAGCCATGGGCATTTCCCGGTTGCTGGAGGACTGGAACATGAGTCAGGAGCAGGCGGCGCGGCTCCTGGGCAAAAGCCAGAGCGCGGTGGCCAACAAACTGCGGCTGCTGAAGCACAGCGAGCCGGTGCTGCTTGCCCTGCGGGAGGCGGGACTGACGGAGCGCCATGCCCGGGCGCTTCTGAAGCTGCCTACGGAGGAAAGCAAGCTCGCGGCGGTGAAGGAGATCGTCCGGCAGGGCATGAGCGTGTCGCGGACGGAAAAGTATGTGGAAACGCTCCTGTCTGCCCGGGCGGACAGGCCGTCAAGAGCCAACGTGGGCGCGTTTCTCAACAACCTGACCCAGTCCCTGCAAAAAATCCAGCTGTCCGGCATTCCCGCCGTATCGGAACGCCGGGAGACGGACAGCCAGATCGTGCTGACCATTACAATTCCAAAATAAATACCGGGCGCACCGAAAGGTGCGCCCGGCGGGACACGTACTTATTTGCTTTCTTCAGTGGGATTCTGCTTGGCGGCCTTCTTTTCCGCCTTGCGGGCTTTGCGCTTCTTGACGAGAACCACCACGCCAACGGTGACGCCGCCCAGAATGACGAGATAGGGGGACTTTGCCAGCACCCACACCAGCAGGTCAAGCAGCCCGTTGCCGACGCCCTTGATGCTGCTCACAAAGCCGCCGCTGATCCGCTCCCACACGGTGGGTTCCTCAACGGGGGTGTACTCCTGCACTTCGTCGATGGATAAGTAGATGGTGGCGTAATCCACCTGATTGTCGTACAGCCGCAGCTGGGAAGCACGGTTTTCCAGCTCGTAGCGCACGTCCGTCAGGCGGCTTTCGATCTCCAGCAGGTCGGCCATGGTCTCGGCCTGCTCCATCAGCTCCAGAAGCCGGGCTTCCTCGGTTTGCAGCGCCTTAACGCGGCTTTCGGTCGCGACGTAGCTCAGGGTGATGTCCTCCCGGCTCAGGTTGGTGGATACCACGTTGGCAATGCCGGACATTTCCTCGGTGAATTCGTCCACCCGCTCCGCGGGGATGCGGACGGTGAGGCTGGCGCTGCGGTAGCGGCGGGAGGAATACATGCTGCCGTTATAGCTGTCCTGATCCTCCACGTAGCCGCCCAGACCGGAGATCTTTCCGTTCAGGGCTTCCATCAGAGCGTCCAGATCTTCGGTCTCAGCGGACATATTCACGGTGATGATCCATTTGCGGCCTTCCGGCAGCACGGTGGAATCGGTGTCGCCCGTCAGTCCGCCGTCTTCCGATTTGGCGCTCTCCATATCATAGTAAGCGCCATTCGCCGCCTCGGCGGGGGCAGCTGCGGCGGGGGCGGCTGCGTCGAAGGCCTGGGTGGATTTGCTTGCGCCGCCGCATCCGGCCAGCAGAGCGGCAAGCATACACAGGGTTACGAGAAATGCGGTCATCTTTTTCATTTGAGTTACCTCCTTGTTATTATGTGCTTCTGTCCATATACTCGACAAACTGCGGCGAAGGTTTCAGAAAATGGAAAATTTGCCGAAAAATTTTTCTTCTTTTGTTCAGTATAGCATCCGGCAGGCGGGAATGCAAGCATATATTGTGTACTTCGCCCAGAAAAGGGGTTGCATCCGGCCTTCTTTTTCGTTATAATAGGAGGACGAACGGAGGTAGACACAATGGCAAAGCTTTATTTCAAGTACGGCGCCATGGGTTCCAGCAAGACGGCTCAGGCGCTGATCACCAAGTACAACTACGAGGAAAACGACTTAAACGTCTGGCTCATCAAGCCCGGCACTGACACCCGGGACGGCGCGAAGATTCTGCGCAGCCGCATCGGTCTGGAATCCCCGGCGGACGTCATCGCCCCCGGCACGGACATTTACCTGCTGTTTCAGGACACGCAGGAGGGCAAGTGCGACGTCATTATCGTGGATGAATGCCAGTTCCTGACGGAAAGCCAGATCGACCAGCTCCGCGCACTTGTCAATGACTACAACATTCCGGTGATGTGCTTCGGCCTGCGCACGGACTTCCAGACCCGCCTGTTTCCCGGCAGCCGCCGCCTGATGGAGGTGGCGGACACCATTCAGGAGATCAAGACCATCTGCGACTGCGGCGCGAAGGCTACGGTGAACGCCCGTATCGACGGCGACGGCCACATCATCACCCAGGGCGCGCAGGTGGTGCTGGGCGGCAACGACAGCTACATTGCCATGTGTCACAAGTGCTATATCCGGGGCATCCGGGAGCACCGGGTCATCCGCCTCCACGGACACAACTGAATCATATACAGAAGGAGAATCATCATGGAACTGAAAGACATTCTCGCCAAGTGCGACCACACCCTGCTGACCCAGACCGCCACCTGGGCGGAGATCAAAGGCGTCTGCGACGACGGTATGAAGTATCACACTGCCTCCGTCTGCATCCCCGCGTCCTATGTCAAACAGGCAAAGGAGTACGTAGGGGACAAACTGCCCATCTGCACCGTCATCGGCTTCCCCAACGGCTATGACACCACCGCCGCCAAGTGCTTCATGGCCTCCGATGCCGTGGCGAACGGCGCGGACGAGGTGGACATGGTCATCAACATCGGCTGGGCGAAGGACGGCCTGTGGGAGAAGATCACGGAGGAGATCGCCGCCGTGAAGGCCGCCTGCAACGGAAAGCTGCTGAAAGTCATCATCGAGACCTGCCTGCTCACCGACGAGGAAAAGATCGCCCTGTGCAGGTGCGTCTCCGACTCCGGCGCGGACTACATCAAGACTTCCACGGGCTTTTCCAAGGCCGGCGCGACCTTCCACGACGTGGAGCTGTTCGCCGCCCATGTCGCGCCCCATGTGAAGATCAAGGCTGCCGGCGGCATTTCCAGCCTTGCCGACGCGGAGAAGTTCATTATGCTGGGCGCGTCCCGCCTGGGCACCTCCCGCATTGTCAAGATCGCAAAGGGACTGGAAGATAACGGCGGTTACTAAACCATGTCCCACTGCATTATAGAAACGAAAGGATGATTGCAATGTTCGCAACCCCAACCCCTCATATTTCCGCAAAGCCCGGTGATTTCGGCAAGACCGTATTGATGCCCGGCGACCCTCTGCGCAGCAAATTCATCGCCGAGAATTTCCTGGAAAACCCCGTCCTCGTCAACAACGTCCGGGGCGTGCAGGGCTACACCGGCACCTACAAGGGTGTCAAGGTCTCCGTCATGGCCTCCGGCATGGGTATGCCCGCCATCGGCATTTATTCCCACGAGCTGTTCAACGGCTACGGCGTGGAGAATATCATCCGCGTCGGCTCCGCGGGTGCCATTCAGGAGAATATCCACCTGTATGATCTGGTGATTGCCCAGGGCGCCTGCACCGATTCCAACTTTGCCGCCCAGTTCCATCTCCCCGGTACCTTCGCCCCCATCGCATCATGGGAGCTGCTGAAGGAGGCCGTGAAGGCCGCTGAGGAAAACGGCGCTGTCTACCACGTGGGCAACGTGAATTCCTCCGACGTGTTCTACGGCGACCACGCGCTGGTTCCCGAGGGGCTGGACAGCCTGTACGGCCTGAAGAAGATGGGCGTCATGGCGCTGGAAATGGAAGCCGCCGCCCTGTACATGAACGCCGCCCGGTACGGCAAGCGGGCGCTGTGCATCTGCACCATTTCCGACCACATCCTCACCGGCGAGGATACCACCTCCGAGCAGCGCCAGAATTCCTTCACCACCATGATGAAGGTGGCGCTGGACACCGCCGTGGCCATGGAGAACAAATAAGCCCCAGAATCTAATACTATTTCTTCATAAAATGATTTCATCATTTTATGAAAGCCGTTTCACGGCAGACCGCCTGGGCGGCGGTAAGAAATGTATTGACTTCGTTTTTTAGCGGCAGTGGCCGCTGGCCGCAATCCTGCGGCCGAATAAAACGCTTTTAAGCGTTTTATTAAAAACTCGTATAAGGTGATAGTATGAAGCGAGTATTTTTGATCGTTCTGGATTCCTTCGGCATCGGCGCGATGCCCGACGCGGAATCCTTCGGGGACGTGGGGGTCAATACCCTGGGCGCCTGCGCCACCTCCCCAAAGCTGGACATTCCCAACATGACCGCCGCGGGACTGGGCAATATTGACGGCGTGACCTGCCTGCCTAAGGCCGCCGCCCCCACCGGCGCCTTCGCCCGGCTGACGGAAAGCTCCATGGGCAAGGACACCACCATCGGCCATTGGGAAATCGCCGGTGTGATCTCCCCCCAGCCCCTGCCCACCTTCCCCAACGGCTTCCCCAAAGAGGTTCTGGACGCCTTCGAGAAGGAGACCGGCCGGGGCGTCCTGTGCAACCTGCCCTATTCCGGCACCGACGTCATCCGGGACTACGGCGAGGAGCAACGCAAAACCGGCAAGTGGATCGTCTACACCTCCGCCGATTCCGTGTTTCAGGTGGCGGCGCATGAGGAATGGATTCCCTTGCAGGAGCTGTACGATGCCTGCCGCAAGGCGCGGAAGCTTTTGCAGGGAAAGTATGGCGTCGGCCGGGTGATCGCCCGCCCCTATGTGGGCGACGCGGAGCACGGCTTCAAGCGTACCTCCAACCGCCACGACTTTTCTCTGGAGCCGCCGAAGCAGACCATGCTGGACGCCGTAAAGGCGGCGGGGCTGGACTGTCTGGCCGTGGGCAAGATCCACGATATTTTCGCCGGACGGGGGGACACGGAGTACGTGTTCAACAAGTCCAACACCGACGGCATGGCGCACACGGTGGACTATGCCGCACGGGATTTTCACGGGCTGTGCTTCGTGAATCTGGTGGATTTTGACATGCTCTACGGCCACCGCCGGGACATCGACGGCTACGCCGCCGCCCTGACGGAGTTCGACCGCTGGCTGGGTGCGTTCCTGCCCACCCTGGGGGAGGACGACGTGGTGATGATCACCGCCGACCACGGCTGCGACCCGTCCTACACCGCCACCACCGACCACACCCGCGAGTATGTGCCGCTGCTGGTGCTGGGCAAGGGCGTCAAACCCGGCAATCTCGGCACAAAGCCCACCTTCGCGGACATTGCCGCCACCGTCACCGACCTGCTGGGCGTTCATTGGGACGGCGCGGGCACGAGTTTCGCGGGAGAAATACTGTAAGCACCATTTTACGGAAGACGTGATAAGGAGGCGAACTATGACACCCGAAAAACTGTGTGAGCTTGCCAGAGAGGCCATGACCCATGCCTACGTCCCCTACTCCGGCTATCAGGTGGGCGCGGCGCTGCTGTGCGCCGACGGGATGGTGTATCAGGGCTGCAACATCGAAAACGCGTCCTACAGCCCCACGGTCTGCGCCGAGCGCACCGCCTTTTTCAAGGCGGTCTACGACGGCCACCGGGACTTTGCCGCCATCGCCGTGTGCGGCGGAAAGAACGGCGTCATCACCGGGGCGTTCCCGCCCTGCGGCGTGTGCCGTCAGGTAATGCGGGAATTCTGCGGCGACGATTTTCTCATTTACATGATCACGCCGGAGGGCTGCGAAACCCACACCCTGGCCGAGATCCTGCCTTTCAGCTTCTCTGCGCAGAAACATATGCACACCTGACGGAGACATCGTGAAAAAAACCGGGAAACCATCGAAAATGGGTTGATTTTTTTATCAAAATGTGCGACAATACTATCGGTGTATCGAACACTACCAAGAATAGAAAATAATGGAGGAATGCAATCATGAAAAAGATCCTGGCTCTGCTGCTGGTTATGGCGCTGTCCCTGACGCTGGTTGCCTGCGGTTCCGGCAAGAAGGACGCAGCTTCCACTGGCAGCTACAAGGTCGCCATGGTTACCGACTACGGTGATATCACCGACCAGTCCTTCAACCAGACCACCTGGGAAGCCGTCGTTGCCTTCGGCAAGGACAACAATGTGGAAACCAAGTACTACAAGCCCACCAGCAACGATACCGCCGGCCGTGTGGCTTCCGTGGAGCTGGCCATCGCTGAGGGCTACAACGTCATCGTGATGCCCGGTTACGCTTTCGGCGGCACCATCGTGGAAGTTGCTCCCAACTATCCCGACGTGAAGTTCGTTGCGCTGGACGTTGCCAAGGGCGACCTGCTGGAGACCGCCGTTGCCAACAAGGGCGAGAGCTATGACTACAACCCCGACAACTGGAAGCTGGAAGACTATGTGGACATGAGCAATGTCTACTGCGCCATCTATCAGGAAGAGCTGGCCGGTTACATGGCCGGTTACGCTGCTGTCAAGCTGGGCTACACCAAGCTGGGCTTCCTGGGCGGCATGGCCGTTCCCGCCGTTATCCGCTATGGCTATGGCTATGTGCAGGGCGTTGACGCCGCTGCCAAGGAGCTGGGCATCACCGTTGACATGAAGTACGCTTACGGCAACCAGTTCTACGGCGACGCTGACATCACTGCCGTTATGGACACCTGGTATGCCGACGGCACCGAGGTCGTTTTCGCCTGCGGCGGCGGCATCTACACCTCCGCGGCTGAGGCTGCCAAGAAGGTCAATGCCAAGGTCATCGGTGTTGACGTTGACCAGAAGGGCATCATCGACGGCGACTACGGTGAGGGCATGACCGTTACCTCCGCCATGAAGGGTCTGCGGCCCACCACGATCAATGCGCTGACCGACATCATCGTGGGCGGCAAGTGGGCTGACTACGCCGGTAAGATCGAGACTCTGGGTCTGGTATCCGGCGACGATCCCGCTGCCAACTACGTGCAGCTGTCCGAGACCACCCAGTTCGCCGACGGCAAGTTCTCCAAGGACGACTACGCCGCTCTGGTGAAGGGTATGTTCGACGGCACCATCACCGTCTCCAACGATACCTCCGTTGAGCCTGCCGTGACCAACGTCAACGTTTCCTGGCTGGGCAACCTGAAGTAATCCCCATTGAACCTGCAAGAGAACGGGCAAACTGCCCGTTCTCTTTTTTTACCAAAAAATTTCCCAATTTCTGCGGATTTTATTTGAAATCTGACGATAGGTCGTGTATAATAAAAAGTGACACACGAGTTTAGAACCGTCCGGTAGCGGCAGCCCTACCATGATGGATTGCCGGACGGCGGCGGAAGGAAAGGGGCAAATTGTGCCGCTGCCCCGCCGGGAACGAAAAGGAGGTAATTGGATTGCAGGATGTACCTTACGCAATCGAAATGGTAAACATTACGAAGCGCTTCCCCGGTATCATCGCAAACGACAATGTTACGCTCCAGCTGAAAAAGGGCGAGATACACGCCCTGCTGGGTGAAAACGGCGCCGGAAAATCCACGCTGATGAGCGTTCTGTTCGGCCTTTATCAGGCCGAAGAGGGCGTGATCAAAAAGGACGGCGTGGAGGTCAAAATCAACAACCCCAACGACGCCAATGCTCTGGGCATCGGCATGGTTCACCAGCACTTCAAGCTGGTGGAGTGCTTCTCCGTGCTGGACAACATCATCCTCGGTGACGAGGATACGAAGCACGGCATTCTTCAGCGCGCCCGCGCCCGGGAAAAGGTCATGGCGCTGTCGGAAAAATACGGCCTGCGGGTCGATCCTGACGCGCTGATCGAGGACATCTCCGTCGGTATGCAGCAGCGCACGGAAATTCTGAAAATGCTGTACCGGGACAACGAGATCCTGATTTTCGACGAGCCTACCGCCGTGCTGACCCCCCAGGAAATCCAGGAGCTGCTGCAGATCATGCGCAATCTCGCGGCGGAAGGGAAATCCATCCTCTTTATCTCCCACAAGCTCAACGAGATCATGGCGGTTGCCGACCGCTGCTCCGTTCTGCGCAAGGGCAAGTACATGGGCACCGTGAACATCGCGGATACCACCAAGGCAGAGCTGTCCCGGATGATGGTCGGCCGTGACGTGGAATTCGCAGTCACCAAGGGCGAGGCGCACCCGGCGGAGGTGGTTCTGGATGTGAAGAACCTCACCGTTCCCTCCAAAGTCCATAAGAACAACGCAGTCAAAAACGTCAGCTTTCAGGTACACGCGGGCGAGATCGTCTGCATCGCGGGCATTGACGGCAACGGCCAGAGCGAGCTGGTATATGCCATATCCGGTCTGGAACCCGCGTCCGGCGGCACGATCACCATGTGCGGCGTGGACATCACCCACGCGCCCATCCGCCGCCGCAGCATTCTGGGCATGAGCCACATTCCGGAGGATCGCCACAAGCACGGCCTGGTGCTGGACTACACGCTGGAAGACAATATGATCTTGCAGCGGTATTTTGAGCCGGAGTTCACCGACAAGTTCGGCTTCCTCCGCCGGAAGAACATCCGCGCCTATGCCGAGCGGCTGATTGAGCAGTATGACGTCCGTTCCGGTCAGGGCCCCGTCACCGTGGCCCGTTCCATGTCCGGCGGCAACCAGCAGAAAGCGATCATCGCCCGGGAGATCGACAAGAACCCCCAGCTGCTTATTGCGGTGCAGCCCACCCGCGGTCTGGACGTGGGCGCCATTGAGTATATCCACAAGCAGATCGTCGCCCAGCGGGACGCGGGCAAGGCGGTGCTGCTGGTCTCTCTGGAGCTGGACGAAGTTATGACGGTGTCCGACCGCATCCTCGTCATGTACGAGGGCGAGATCGTAGGCGAGCTTGACCCCAAGACGACCACCGTGGAAGAATTGGGTCTGTACATGGCCGGTGCAAAGAAGGAGGCGAAGGAGCGGTGAAAAAAGAACATAAATCCCTGATCCGCAAGGATGGCTTCCAGACGCTGCTTGCCTCCTTGGTGTGTGTTCTGGGCGGCCTGATCGTGGGATATCTGGTGCTGCTGATCATCGAACCCAGCGGCGCGTTTGAAGCGATCGTCGCGGTGATGAAGAGCTTCCTGCGCTTTCCAGGTGCGCTGAAGCTCAAGTATTTCGGCCAGGCGCTGGTGCGCACGGCGCCGCTGCTGCTGTGCGCCCTGTCCGTTCTGTTTGCCTACAAGGTGGGTATGTTCAATATCGGCGCGGCGGGTCAGTACTGCGCCGGCGCCTGCGCCGCGCTGTATGCCGCGCTGGCGTGGAATATGCCGTGGTATGTCTGCATCCTGCTGGGTATGCTGGCGGGCGCGCTGCTGGGTATGCTGGCGGGTGCGCTGCGGACGCTGTTCAACGTCAACGTGGTCATTTCCGGTATCATGCTCAACTGGATCACCCTGTATCTGACCAATCTGGTGCTGGGCACGGTGAAGAATCCCACCAGCCCCTATACCAAGACCCTCCAGTCCACCAACCCCGGCGCGCTCATCCCCAGTCTGGGACTGGAAAAGCTCTTCAACAACGAAAAAAGCGTTACCATCGCCATTCCCATTGCGGTTCTGACGGCGGTGCTGGTGTGGGTGGTTCTGAACAAGACCAAATTCGGCTACGAGCTGAAGGCCACCGGCAGCAACTACAACGCCGCCAAATACTGCGGCATGAAGGAAAACCAGAACATCATCCTCACCATGGTCATCGCGGGCGCTCTGGCGGGCTTCGGCGCGGGCCTGCTGTACCTCACCGGCATCGAGGACTGGGAGACCACCATTTCCTCCGTCCCCGCCATGGGCTTCAACGGCATCGCCGTTGCGTTCCTCGGCGGCCTCAGCCCCATTGGCTCGATCCTGTCCGCGTTCTTCATCCAGTACATCACCACAGGCGGCGGCAACGTGGATCTGCAGGTCTACTGCTCCCAGATCTCCAGCCTGATCTCCGCGCTGATCATCTATCTGTGCGCCTTTGTGGGCTTCTTCAAGTATTTCATCCAGACCCGGCTGCGGAAGGCCGATGAGCGGAAAGCCGCAAAAGCCGCACAAATTCAGGAAGGGGGCGAGGACAAATGACACTGCTGATCCAATACACTTTGATCTTCGCGTCCGTTCTGATGCTGGTCGCCTTGGGCGGCTGCTTCGCCGAGCGCAGCGGCGTTATCAACATCGGTCTGGAGGGCATCATGGTCATCGGCGCTCTGGGCGGCGCTCTGGTGCTGAAATTCATGCCGGTCTCCGTGGGAGCGCCGGTCATGGTCATCACCACCGTCATTGTCAGCGCCCTGTTCGGCCTTGTTTTCTCGCTATTGCTTGCGGTGGCGGCCATCAACTTCAAGGCTGACCAGACCATCACCGGCACCGCCATGAACATGCTGGCAACTGCCGCGGCTACCGTGGCGGTGAAGGCCATGAACACCGCGGCCTCCGGCGGCAACGACGTGTCCTCCGACATCTCCTACACCCGCACGAAAGACCTGTTGCTGGTTCATGTGGGCGGGTTCGAGCTGAACTGGTTCATGCTGGTGGCGGTGCTGTGCCTGATCGCGGCCTATGTGGCGCTGTACAAGACCCGCTTCGGTCTGCGGCTGCGTGCCTGCGGTGAGCATCCTCAGGCGGCGGACTCCGTGGGTATCAACGTCTACAGGATGCGCTATGCCGGCGTGCTGATCTCCGGACTGCTGGGCGGTCTCGGCGGCATCGTGTACATCACCGCGGGCGTCAGCGTGTGGAAGTTTGAAAACGGCGTGGCGGGCTTCGGCTTCCTGGCTCTGGCCGTCATGATCTTCGGCGCGTGGCACCCCCTGAAAATCGCGCTGGCCGCGCTGCTGTTTGGCTTCTGCCGGGCGCTGGGCAATGTGTATTCCGGCTTTGACTTCCTGCTGAACATGAACATCCCCAGCGTGGTGTACAACATGCTCCCGTACATCATTTCTCTGGTGGTGCTGGCGTTCACCTCCAAGAAGTCCCGCGCCCCCAAGGCCGAGGGCATCCCCTACGACAAGGGAAGCAGATGATATTTTTTCCGGGGTTTCCGACAGGAAACCCCGGAAAACTGTTCATAAAAAGAGGTTCTATGTCAATAGTTGGGGTAGAGAGAAAAAACAAATAATCGCAATACGTGTCGGAGTGATACTAAAATCTAGCAAACCACTTTAACCGTCTTACCAGATATAGTATATCACATCGTTGCGGATAGTTAGGGTCTATCTGAAAACCGGAAATATGACCAACAGCGAGGGATTTTTCGTCTGATGAAGCCATTTTTCCGCAGGAATACTTTGTGTATTACAAGGGAAAATGGTGCACAGCAGACGGAAAAGACCCGCTGTTTGGGCGTGTTGACGGTTTTCAGATAGACCCTAAATAGGCTTATTAAGAATTAGTATAATACCATTTTCAGCATTACCGGACGCGATTGGATTATTAAAGCGTTTAATTAGGCTTTAGTATCATTCGTCCATTTGTGCGGGTCTGCTGTCGGCTTGTTGCTGGTCGGCAGACCTTTCGCATGGCAATAGGCGGTTGGGTTCAAGATTTGCTGCTGTTTGAGCCATTTAGCAATCTGCGTGGGGCCTTTGCCGGACGCGCACAGGGAGAATATCTTCTGTACGACGGCTGCGGCTTCTTCATCGACGATCCATTTCTTTTTGTCCTCTGGGTTTTTCATAAAATGCTCGCCGGACTTGCCTTTGCTCTGCCATGTAGCGCGAATGGCAGACAGAGCACAGGTGCTTCTTTTGAAACCGCAGGTGCTGCTTCTATGTCTGGAGATACATGACAGTCAGCAAAAATATCCTTGACAAATTTCCGCCTCAGGTACACGCCCCGGCAGGCCAGACGGCCTGCCGGGGTTTTGCCGTCCCTGAACGGCTCATTATTTTAATAAACTCTTAATCTTCCCTCGTATTGACAAATCCTGTATCCTGCGTTATCCTAACCGTACTAGTACAACTAATACAGTTAAGGAGGAATACCATGGTACACTTGGATTACCGGGACTCCCGGCCGATCTATGCGCAGATCGTGGACGGATTCCGGGAGCAGATCACCGGCGGCGTGCTGCGTCCGGGGGAGAAGCTGCCCAGCGTCCGGGATCTGGCCGCTCAGCTTGCCATTAACCCCAATACCATCCAGCGCGCTTACCGGCGGCTGGAGGCGGAGGGGTGGATCGCCACCGTGCCGGGAAAGGGCTGCTTCGTCTGCGGCGACGGAGAGATCAGAGAACGGGAGAAAAAACGGCTGCTGCTGAGCTTCGACGAAGCCGCCGCGGCACTGCTGACCATGGGCGCGAGCCACGGCGAGCTGGTGGCCAGGATCGAGAAGGGAGAACATAGACATGCTTGAAATGAAGAATGTGACCAAGACCTTCGGCACCTTTAAGGCGCTGGACGACCTGACCCTGACCGTCCCGAGCGGGCGGGTCTACGGCCTTGTCGGCCCCAACGGCGCGGGCAAGTCCACTGCCATCCGGCACCTCACCGGCGTCTACCGCCCGGACAGCGGCAGCGTCACCATGGATGAGCAACCGATCTACGAGAATCCCGCCGTGAAGGCGGCCATCGGCTATATCCCCGACGAGATTTTCTACTACCCCTCCGCGACGCTGGAGGATATGCGAAAGTTCTACCGGGGCATTTACCCCACCTTTGACGATGCCCTGTTTGACAAGCTGTATGACGTGTTCCAGCTTCCCAAGCGGACGCCCATCCGCCGGTTTTCCAAGGGAATGCAGAAGCAGGTGGCATTCCACCTGACCGTCTGCACCCGCCCCAGAACGCTGATTCTGGACGAGCCGGTGGACGGCCTGGATCCGGTGATGCGGCGGCAGGTCATGGGTCTCATTCTCTCCGACGTGGCGGGGCACGGCACAACGGTGCTGATCTCGTCTCACAACCTGCGGGAGCTGGAGGACGTGTGCGACTACGTGGGCATCATGAACCGGGGCAAAATGCTGCTGGAAAAGAGCCTTGCGGACATGCAGGGCAGCACCGTGAAATTGCAGCTGGTGGGCGACGCGCCTCAGGAGCTGGACATTCTCAACGCGACCGTTTCCGGACGGCTGAAGACCCTGATCGTCCGGGGCGAGGCCGAGGAGGTCGGCGCGAAAATCGCGGCGTGCAAGCCCGCGTATTTTGATGTGCTGCCCTTGTCCCTGGAGGAAATCTTCATTTACGAGCTGGGAGGCGTGGACTATGAAATCAAAGACATCCTTCTTTAATAAAACCGTGTTCAAAAAGAACCTGACCCGGTTCGCCCCGGTGATGGCGGTGTACACCCTGTGCCTGATTCTGGGCATGATGATGTTGTATCAGAACAATGAGGAAATGGGCCGGACGTTCTGGTTCGCCTCCCGGATGGGGGAATGTATTCAGATCATGGGTCTGGTGAACCTGTTCTTCGCGCCGCTGTGCGCCATGCTGCTGTTCGGCGACCTGTACAATTCCCGGATGTGCAACGCCCTGCACGCCATGCCCATGCGCCGGGAGACGCTGTTTCTGACCAACGTGGTCTCCGGACTGCTGTTCTCCATGATTCCCACGGCGGTGATGGCGCTGCTGTCCGTGCCGCTGCTGAACGCCACCATTGTGGAAAACGCGTGGCAGATCGCGCTTTTATGGTACGTCGGCACCAACCTGCAATTCATCACCTTCTTCGGCGTGGCGATTTTCAGCGTGTTCTGCACCGGCAACCGCTTTGCCATGGCAGTTGTGTACGCGGTGCTGAACGGCGGCGCGTTTATCCTCTACTATATTATCAATACCCTTTACACGCCCATGCTCTTCGGCGTGGTCACGCCGGACAGGTGGGTCAGCCTGCTGACGCCCGTGGCGGATATGACCAACGGCGCTTATGTGGCCATAGAGGATTTTCACCAGCTGTCGCTGCGGTTCTACGGCCGGGAAAGTGAAATGGTGGCGGCGTTCAGCGTTGACGGGGAAAAGTTTACCTCTCTGCTGATCTACGCCGCGGTGGGCATCGTCTTTGCCATCGTGGGATTGCTCCTGTACCGGAAGCGGAATCTGGAATGCGCCGGGGACGCCATTGCATTCCCCATTTTGCAGCCGCTGTTTCAGCTGGTCTGCGCTGTGGGGGTCGGTACGCTGGCGGTTATGGGTGTGGAAACCTTCCTCGCGTACAGAACCGGCGCCGGTATTTCCATGCTGTATCTGCTCCTGTTCTGCGGCGGCGCCGCCGGTTGGTTCGGCGCAAAAATGCTTCTGAAGCGCACCACACGGGTGTTCCAGCTGCGCAGCTGGATCGGGCTGGGGCTTCTGACCGCCATGGTCGCCGTGACGCTGGTGGCCACCCGCTTTGACGTGCTGGGCATTGAAGACCGCATTCCGGATGTGGAGGACGTCGGCTCCGTGACCCTGAATTATGACGGGCTGGAGTTGACCGACGAGGAAGACATCCGGCAGATCACCACCCTCCACGCTATGGCTTTGGAAGACCGCATCGAGAGCTACGGCGATTATCCGCTGGCCTACATCCTGCACCGGGAGGAAAAGGAAAAGCACCCGGTCATGCCGGAGGACGGCTTCGTCTACGGTGAAGGCGGCTACAACGCCGATGGGCCGATGCTGACTGTGGACAATATCACCATCTATTACAAGCTGAAAAACGGCTGCACCATGACCCGTAACTACAACATCTGGGCAAATCTGGACGAGGGCAAGATCGTAAAAGAGTACGCAAGCCGCTGGGAACAGGTATGGAAGCAGTCACGGTACGGCTATCAGGATGGCTTTAACCCGGAGGATATCACCTCCATAAACATCGGAGACATGACTCTGCATGAATACCAGATCACGCCGGAGCTGGTGGAGTCTCTGCTGGCCGCCGTCAAGGCCGACTGCGATGAGCGCACCATGACCCAGAGAGATGCTTACCATCTGGGATATTTCTGGGACTACGACAAGTACAACGAGGAATATTACAAGACAAAGTCCCTGACAATATCCCTCTGGGGGGAGAACGATGTGTATGCCACCGGCGCGTACCTGTCCGTCTTTGCCGACTCCGCGCATACGCTGGAGTGGATGCGCTCTCACGACTGCCTGACGGAAGAGGTCGTGGAGGAAGCACCCATTGTGCTGAACTAAAGAAAGGGAAGACCGATGAAAAAGAAACTATGTCTCATGCTGGCGGTGATGCTGCTGTTTCTTTCCGCTTGCAGCAGGACAACCGCACCGAAGCCCACCATGGCACAGTACTTCGCTCCGTCGAAACGTATCCCCGTGGAGACAACGGCAGAGCCCACCCAGCCGGAAACCGCCGCCCCTGACCAAACGGCGGTGGATTCCCCCGAACGGGCGGCATATGCGGCATATTATGCCAGCTGGCTTCCCGGCTCTCCCGGCTCGGAGGGCAGCATCGGAGATTTCAGCCCCAAATATGTGGACCTGGACGGCGACGGCGGGGAGGAAATGCTCATCTGGAGCACGCGCTACGGCTTCCTTTACGAGGTCGTGGTGCAGGCCGACGGGCAGACGCAGTGCATATACGGCGGCGGCAGCTATCCGGAGGACGACCCCACCGTGGGACTTTACCTGTGCGAGGGGAACCTTCTGGAAAAGGACTGCGGCGATTTGCAGGGCGTCCAGCTGAACGAATATTACCGGGTGCAGGACAAGCAGCTTACGATGGCGGAGACCGTCATGGAGAGCGCCGACGGGAAATTCTATTGGAGCGAATCCGGCGGCGCGTCCGGCCTGATGTGGACGGAGATCACGGAAGCGGAATACAATAAAATCCGGGAATCCTACGTCCGGGTGGGCGTGCCCCGGAATCCCCTCCCGGAGAACGTTCAGGGCGTCCGGGAGGAGGAAGAGGGCATTCTTCTGGAAGTGATTCAGAATCAGAGAACGTTCTTCTCCGAGGAATACCTCGACTGTACATTGGAGGAATATTGCCAGAAGGCCGGCGAGGAGCTGGGCTTCGACGTCTCTGTCACCCGGTACGCCCTCGTCGATATGGACGGAGACGGCGTCCGGGAGGCGGTCGTTGACTTCCAATACGGGGAAAACAGTCAGGTCATGTGTATTGTTATGAAGTACGTCAGCAAATTCTCTATGGTGGACGGCAGGGAATTCTATCACCGGCAGCTGTCGAATATCAAGGAAGACGGAACCTTCTCCTATTCTGGTGGCGCAAGCGATTCCGGCTGGGCAAAACTGCACTGGAACTGGCTCACCTATCAATGGGAGACAAGACAGGCAGGAGACGGCGAAGGCAAAACCGATATTCAGTGGCAAACCTATCCGGCAGCTCAGTAAGAGCGGAAAGGGAACACAATGAAAAAGAAAATTTGTCTTATGCTGGCGGTGATGCTGCTGCTTCTTTCCGCCTGCGGCGGAAAGAAGGCGCCGGAGACCACGGCGCAGGAACCGAGTACGGCTGCCACGGAAAGCACCCCTGTGGAAACGGCGGCAGAACCCACCCAGCCGGAAACCACCGTCCCCGACCGGAACGACGCTGCCCGCAGCGCGTTCCAGCGGGCGCTCCGGACTGTCCATGACGATCTGCGCTGGCCGGAACTGCCCGACTCGGGGAATATTGAAGTGTGGGAATCGGGTACGATTGAAGACGAACAATTTGCCGTTACGGATGTGGACGGAGACGGGGAGGAAGAACTGCTGGTTTCCGTATCCAACACCTACACGGTGGGAATGTGTGAGATCATCTATGGCTATGACCCCCAAACCGACGGCGTGCGGATTGAGTCCTACAGTTATGTGGGAGTGACCCATTATCCCGGTATGCTCAAGGTGGAGGCGTCCCACAATCAGGGGTATGCGGGGGATGTCCTCTGGCCTTACGCCATTGCGTATTATGACGAAGCGGAGGATAGCTATAAAGACGCCTTCTATGTGGACGCATGGTGCAAGGATATCACCGACTACGATTCCTATACGGAAACGCCCTACCCGGATGACATTGACACCGAGCATGACGGCTATGTCTACCTGATAACGGAAAACGGAGAGCGGCGGTTCATGAACAGGGCGGACTATGAGAAATGGGAAGCGGGGATATTCACCAATAAGGAACCCCTGACCATTCCGTGGCAGAAGATCGCGACAGCGAATATTGATGCACTTGTAAAATAACCAAAAATCAAATCAAGGGGCAAGCCCGGAATGTGAAAATGTAACATTCCGGGCTTGTGTTTTTTCGGGAAATCTTTTATAATCAAATCAACAATGCGAATGGAGGGCTGAGCATGGAAAAGCATCAGGTGTTGACCGTTCTGGTGGCGGACGATGAGCCGGAGCTGCTGGGCGCCGTCTGCCAGCTGATCGACTGGGAATCTCTGGGCTTCCGCCTTGTGGGACGCGCCGGGAACGGGCTGGACGCGCTGCAGCTGGTGGAAGCGCTTCAGCCGGATTTCCTGCTGACGGATATCCGGATGCCGTTTATTTCCGGGACGGCGCTCACCAGACAGGCGAAGGCCGTCCAGCCGCTGCTGCAAGTGGCTTTCTTAAGCGGCTACGACGATTTTGAGTACGCCAAGGCCGGGATCGAGGACGAGATCGTGGCCTACCTTCTCAAGCCCATCAGCATGGCGGAGCTGACGGAGGAGCTGCGGAAAATCCACGACAAAATCGAAAAGCGCCTTGCCAGCCTGACCCGCCCCCAGGGCGGCGCGGAGGCGCTGCGGATGGTCACGGCCACGATGCTTTTGGACGAGTACGCCCGTCCGGAGCCGTCCGCCGCGGCGGAATCCCTGCGAAGCGCCGGAATGGAAATCCGTGGGGACGAGCATATCGTGGTGGCGGCGTTCAGCCTGCCCGACGGGGCGCACCCGGAGCTGCTTCCCATGGCGGAGCGGATTTTCTCCCGGGCGTTTTCCTGCTGCGGATTTTCCAGCGGCGACCGGGCGGTGCTTCTGCTGGCCTCCGGCAACGGGTTCGGGCGGCTGTATGCTTCCCTGGACGAGCTGCGGCAGGCCACCCGCCGCGCTTTGGGCGCCGAAGCGCTGGCGGGCTTAAGCAAGGAGTACGCCTCTCTCGGCGAGGGACACGCCGCTTACTTAGAAGCCATGGAAGCCCTGAAAATCGCCCGCAGAGGCGGCGGACTGTACGCCGCCGGTGGCTGGGACGACATGGCCATGCTCTGCGCCCGGGCGCTGAAGATCATCGAGAAGGAATACATGGACGAGGAGCTGTCGCTGCAATCCGTCAGCGAGCGGCTGCACATCAGCGCCAATTACCTGGGCGCGAATATCAAAAAATTCTATGGCGACACCTTCATGAACCTGCTGATTCAGAAGCGGATGGATGTGGCGCTGAAGCTGCTGTGGGGCGGCAGCAGCCGCATTGCCGAGGTGTCCCGCCGCTGCGGCTACGCCGACCAGAGCTATTTCGGCTACTGCTTCAAAAAATACTACGGCAAATCCCCGGCGCGGATGCGTCAGGAGCAGAAAGAGGCCAACGCATGAAGAAAAAGGGACTCAGCATGAATCTCATCATGGCGCTCACGCTTACGGCGGTTGCGGTGAGTGTGCTGCTGTGCGCCAATCTGGTCTTCATGCAGACCTATCGCCGGACGCTGCTGCGCAACGCCGAGACCACCAGCCGTCAGGCCATCGCACAGGCCGGCAGCACCATGAATGAATATTTGGAGGACATGAACGACGCGGTGACGCTGCTGACCGGCTACTTAGACCTGCCGGCGGAGGAACGGGAAGCCCGGTTCGAGGCGTTTCTGGAAATCCGCGCCGATGTGGTGGCCGTCACCACCTACGACGCGGAGGGGGAAATGCGCAACTGCTACAGCCTTGGCCGCCGTCTGCGGGAAGATATCCTGCAAAACCTTTCCTTTGACCCGGACAAGCGGGAGCTTTACGAGACGGGCTTCATTTCCGCGCCCCACGTGATGTCGATTTTTGTGGAGGACTACCCATGGGTCGTGACCATCATCCGCCCTGCCACCACCGGGGAGGGGGAGCGGTACATCGCCGTGGACGTGAGCTGCTCCAATATTTCCACCTATATCAGCGGCGTGGGTATCGGCCAGCGGGGCTACTGCTTCCTTGAGGACACGGAGGGAAACCTCGTTTACCACCCCCAGCAGCAGCTCATTTACTCCGAGCTGAAAAGCGAGAATACCGACCTGACGGCCTCTCTCCCGGACGGGACGCACGTGGAGGGGAGCACCATCTACACCGTCCAGACGCTGGAAAACGGCATTTGGCGGGTCGTAGGCGTCAGCTCGTTTCAGGAGCTGATTACCGACGCCCTGCGGGAGATCATGCGCATTACCTTCATCGGCGCACTGTTTATTCTGGCTGCGGCGGTGCTGCTGAGCCTGATGCTTTCCCGGGTGCTGTCCAGTCCCATTCACGATCTGATCGTCGCCATGCAGAGCTTTGAGAAAACCGGCGAGGGCTTTTCCTATGAACCCGTCACCGGCGTCCGGGAGGTGGAGAACCTGTCGGCGTCCTTTGACCACATGGTCAAAAAGATTCAGAAGCTCATGGCCACGGTGCGCAGTGAGGAAGTCAACCTGCGCAAGACGGAGCTGAAAGCCCTACAGGCGCAGATCAACCCCCACTTTCTCTACAATACGCTGGATTCCATTTCGTGGATGTGCGAGCAGGGGAAGAACGCGGAAGCCGTGGTGATGGTCAACGCGCTGGCGCGGCTGTTCCGCATCAGCATCAGCAAGGGCCACGAGCTGATCCCCATTCGCAGCGAGGTGCAGCACGCCCAGAGCTATCTGCAAATCCAGAGCGTGCGCTACAAGGAGCAGTTTTCCTACCACTTCGACGTGGAGGAAGACTGCACGGAGTATCTCTGCAACAAGATCACCCTCCAGCCCATCATCGAAAACGCCATCTACCACGGCGTCAACGGTCTGGTGGACGAGGGACATATTGAGATCCGTGTCCGCGCCGACGGGGAGGACGTCCTCTTTACGGTGGAGGACAACGGCGTGGGCATGGAGCCGGAGCAGATCGAGGAAATTTTCCGCCGGAAGCCCGACGGAAAGTCCGGCATCGGCATCAAGAATGTCAACGACCGGCTGAAAATCTGGTTCGGCGACGCCTATGGCATCACCATCGAAAGCGTCCCGGACGAGGGAACGAAGGTAACGGTGCGGATGCCGAAGGTGCGGGAGGAGGTGGAGCATGAAAAGCATTAAGTGGATCGCTGTTTTCCTGGCGCTGCTGGTGTGCCTTTCCGGCTGCGCCGGTACGCATCAGAGCGGCGGGTCGTACAATATCTATCTGATCGCCAAATCCTCCACCACGGAGTTCTGGAAAGCGGTTTTTTCCGGGGCAAACGCCGCAAAATCCGAGTATAACGTGCATCTGACCATCCTCGCCCCGGACACGGAGGAGGATTTTGAAGCACAGAACGACTACATCCGGCAGGCCGTGGCCGACGGGGCGGACGCCATCGTCTTCTCCGCCATCAGCTACACGGAAAACGCCGCCGCCATCGACGAAGCCGTGGCCGCGGGCGTCCGGGTGGTGGTCATTGACAGCGATGTGGATTCCAAAGGCGTTTCCGTGCGCATCGGGACGGACAATGTGGCGGCCGGGCGCATGAGCGGGGAGGCCGCGCTGAAAACGGCGCAGAAGAAAATCGTTGTGGGCATTGTCAACGCCTACGCCGAGACCCAGAACTGCCGGGAGCGGGAGCAGGGCTTCCGGGAGGTGCTGCTTGGGGACAGCCGGGTCAAGGGCATTTACGCCGTCAATGTTTCCACCGATGCCCTGGAAGCCCGTCTGGCGGCGGAGAAGCTGCTGCGGGAGCATCCGGAGATCAACGTGCTGATCGGCTTCAACGAGCCGCTGGCCGTGGGCGTGGCTCAGGCGGTGGACTCCCTGGGGCTGACGGGTCAGGTACACGCCGTGTCCTTCGACAGCAACGTCAACTGCATCGAGCTGCTGCAAACGGGGGCGGTGGCCGCTCTGGTGGTGCAGAATTCCTACGCCATGGGGTATCTGGGCGTAGAAAAGGCGTGGCAGGTTTTGCAGGGGGAAAAATTCGATTCCACGGCGCTCATCGACACCGCGACCACCATCGTCACCAAAGAAAATATGTTTACCATGGAGAGCCAGAAGGCCATGTTTTCTTTCGGTTGATCGGCGTACTTGCAATTTTTACCGTTTCTTAGGGCTTTTTGCACAAAAACACGGCGCGTTTTTTGGAGGCGGCAAAATTTTTTGAGAAAATCCGCGAGGAAAAATGACTGTGAAAAAAATCCGTATCTGATACAATATAGTCACGGTGAAGCCAACCCGGCGAAACCAAAAAATGAATTTTATGGAGGAAAAAAGCAATGAAAAAGGCACTTGCATTGCTGCTCGCGCTTGTCATGGTAGTCGCCATGGCCGCCTGCGGCTCCAAGACCACCACCCCCAGCACTAACGCCGCTACCACCCCCGCTCCCGCAGGGAACGAGACCGAGGCTCAGGTCGAAGCTTCCGAGCTGAAGGTCGGCGTGTTCTACTACACCTTCGCCGATACCTACATTTCCAGCGTCCGCACCGCTCTGGACGCACAGCTGGACAGCCTGGGCGTTACCTACAACAACTTCGACGGTAACAACAACCAGACCACCCAGAACGAGCAGATCCAGACCGCTGTCACCGACGGCTACAACCTGCTGGTCGTCAACATGGTCACCTCCGGCTCCCCCGACGTTGCCAACGAGATCATCTCTCTGGCGAACGGCACCCCCGTTATCTTCTTCAACCGCGCCATCGAGGCTGACGGTGAGGAAGGCTCCGTCCTGAACGCCAACGCCAGCATCTGCTTCATCGGCACCGACGCTCCCGAAGCCGGTCACCTGCAGGGCAAGATGGTCGGCGAGTACCTGCTGGCCAACTGGGATGCTGTTGACCTGAACGGCGACGGCAAGATCTCCTATGCCATGTTCAAGGGCGACGAGGCCAACGTTGAGGCCATCTACCGCACCCAGTACGGTGTTGAGGATGCCGACGCTGTCCTGACCGAGGCCGGCAAGCCCGCTCTGGAGTACTTCGACGCTTCCAACGCCTCCAAGTATCAGGTGGATCTGGGCGGCGCATGGAGCGCACAGGCTGCTCTGGACTACATGAACACCAACCTGTCCCAGTACAACGAGGCCAACGGCAACATGATCGAGCTGATCATCTGCAACAACGACAACATGGCTGAAGGCGCTATCTCCGCTCTGGAGGCTGCCGGCTACAACACCGGCGCCGAGGGCGCGACCACCATCCCCGTGTTCGGTGTTGACGCTACCGACGCTGCCAAGGAACTGATCGCTGCCGGCAAGATGACCGGTACCGTCAAGCAGGATGCCGAGGGCATGGCCGTCGCCATCGCCTCCGTCGTCAAGGCCGCCGGTGAAGGCACTGCCATGGCTGACGCCATCGCCGCCACCGCCGGCACCAACGCCGAGATGTACTCCATCGCCGACGGCATTGCCAACAAGCTGTTCGTCGCCTACGCTGCCTACACCAAGTAAGTTATAAACCCAAAAAGGGCAGCCGCTGCTGTGTCGGCGGCTGCCCTTCACAGCTAAGCATGCTAGCGAAAAAGGAGGGGAATCCAGGTGGAGCAAACCGTACTGCTCCGGATGACGGATATCACAAAGACTTTTCCCGGCGTAAAAGCGCTGGATCATGTCAGCCTGGAAGTCAAGGCGGGCACCGTACACGCGCTGATGGGCGAGAACGGCGCCGGCAAATCCACGCTGATGAAATGCCTGTTCGGCATTTACAGCAAGGACAGCGGCCATATTTATCTGGAAGGCCGCGAGGTCAATTTCACCAGCTCCAAGGAGGCGCTGAACAACGGTGTCGCCATGGTTCACCAGGAGCTGAATCAGGCGCTCAAGCGGACTGTCATGGACAACCTGTGGCTGGGGCGCTATCCCAAGATCGCGGGCTTTATTGTGGACGAACACAAAATGCTTCGCGATACCAAAGCGATTTTTGAAGAGCTCGGCATCGACGTTGACCCCCACCGGGTCATGGGTACGATGCCGGTTTCCCAGCGTCAAATGGTGGAGATCGCAAAGGCTGTCTCCTATCACTCGAAAGTCATCGTATTTGATGAACCCACGTCCTCGCTGACCGAGGAAGAGGTTGAGCATCTGTTCAGGATCATCAACATGCTCCGCGACCGCGGCATGGGCATCATCTATATTTCCCATAAAATGGCGGAGATCAAGCGTATCTCTGACGAGATCACCGTCATGCGCGACGGCCAGCTGGTGGCGACCCGTCCGGCATCCGAGCTGGAGATGAACGACATCATCCGCCTCATGGTCGGCCGTGAGCTTGGCAACCAGTTCCCCCCGAAGACCAACAAGCCCGGCGAGGTCTATCTGGAGGTCGAGCACCTGACGGGGCTGTACAACAATCTGCGGGACGTTTCCTTCACCGCACGGCGGGGCGAGATCGTGGGTCTCGCGGGTCTGGACGGCAGCGGCCGGACGGAGACGCTGGAAACCATGTTCGGCGTCGCCACCCGCAAGAGCGGCCGCATTCTGCTGGACGGCAAGGAGTGCAAGAATCTGAATCCCCGGCAGTCTATCAAGAACAACTTTGCCCTGCTCACCGAGGAGCGCCGGGCGACGGGCATTTTCGGAATCCTGGACATCCGGGAGAATTCCGTCATTTCCAGTCTGGACAGGCACAAGCGGGCGGGCTTCGTCCTCAGCGACAAGTCCATGAAGAAGGACACTCAGTGGTCCATCGACGCCATGCACACCAAGACGCCCTCTCAGGAGACGAAGATCCGCAGCCTGTCCGGCGGCAACCAGCAGAAGGTCATCATCGGCCGCTGGCTGCTCACCGAGCCGGACGTGCTGCTGCTTGACGAGCCGACACGCGGCATCGACGTCGGCGCGAAATACGAGATTTACCAGCTGATCCTCGATCTGGCGAACAAAGGCAAGACGGTCATCATGGTTTCGTCCGAAATGCCCGAGCTGCTGGGCGTGTGCGACCGGATCCTCGTCATGTCCGGCGGACGGCTGGCCGGTGAAGTCGATGCAAAGACAGCAACGCAGGAAGACATCATGCGTCTTGCGGCGAAGTATGTATAAGGAGGCAGCGGTATGGCAAATCCAGTCAAACAGCTTCAGAGAAAGAGTGAAGAATACCAAAGACTCGACAAGGCGGATCGCCGCCGGTTCTGGTCGGACGGCATTCTGAATAACGCGCTGTATATTCTGATGGTGATCTTCATCGTCTATACGGCAATCAAGAATAAGAACTTCCTGTCCGCGGGTTCCATCGCGAACATCGTTTCCCTTGTGGCAGCGTCCCTGCCCATGGCGCTGGGTATCGCGGGCTGCATCGTCCTGACCGGTACCGACCTGTCCGGCGGACGTGTGGTCGGCCTGACCGCGGCTGTCGCGGGTGCGCTGCTGCAGGATCGCACCATCTCCCGGAAGCTTTTCTCCAACCTCCCGGCCATTACCCCGGGTTGGATTCTGCTGACGGTTCTCATTGTCGTCGCCATCGGCGCGCTGATCGGTATGGTGAACGGCTTCTTCGTAGCCAAGTTCAGCCTGCACCCCTTCATCGTGACCCTGGCCACCCAGCTCATTACCTACGGCCTGATCCTGATCTTCTTCATGCTCAACGGCAACAACGGCCAGCCCGTTTCCGGCCTGTCCCAGGAGTATAAGAGCGTGGTCTCCGCACCCATGATCCAGTTCACCACCGGCTCCGGCGCGAAGATCTCCATTCCGTGGTACGTGCTGTACGCCGTGATTTTCGTGGCGCTGATGTGGTTCATCTGGAACAAGACCGCCTTCGGCAAGAACATGTTCGCCGTCGGCTCCAACGCCGACGCTGCCAAGGTCTCCGGCGTCAACGTGTTCTGGACGACCGTAATGGTCCACACCCTCGCCGGTGCGATGTACGGCGTTACGGGCTTCATTGAGGGCGCCCGCATCAGCTCCATCACCCAGTCGGCGGGCCTTAACTACGAGTGCGACGCCATCGCGGCCTGCGTCATCGGCGGTGTTTCCTTCGTCGGCGGCACCGGCAAGATCAGCGGCGTTGTGCTGGGCGTGTTCGTGCTGCGTATCATCTTCGTTGCACTGTCCATGCTGGGCATCGACCCCTCCATGCAGTACATCATCAAGGGCGGCATTATTCTGGCGGCCTGCTCGCTGGATATGCGGAAATATCTTGCCAAGAAGTAAACCATGTATTACAATAGCGGCAGATGAAGGTCATCTGCCGCTATTGTGGAGAAAAGAGGCAGTATAAATGAAAACGATTCTGGTACTTGGCGGCGCGGGCTACATTGGCAGCCACACCGTGTATGAACTCATTGACAACGGCTACGACGTGGTCGTGGCCGATAATCTGGAAACCGGTTTCCGCAAGGCGGTGCATCCGAAGGCCAGATTTTATCAGGGCGATATCCGCAGTAAGGAATTCTGCGACCATGTGTTTTCCTCCGAGAAGATCGACGCGGTCATCCACTTCGCGGCGAATTCTCAGGTGGGCGAGAGTATGGTCAATCCCCTGAAATACTACGATAACAATCTGGGCGGCACCCGGACGATGCTGCAATCCATGATCGAGCATGGGGTAAAGTACATCGTCTTTTCCTCCACGGCGGCGACCTACGGCGAGCCGGAGCATGTGCCGATTCTGGAGACTGACCCCACCCACCCGACGAACTGCTACGGCGAGACGAAGCTCTCCATGGAGCGGATGTTCTACTGGGCGTCCGTTGCCCACGGCATCCGGTTTGTGGCGCTGCGCTACTTCAACGCCTGCGGCGCGCATATGTCCGGTAAGATCGGCGAGGCGCATGACCCGGAGACCCACCTGATCCCCATTATTTTGCAGGTCCCCAACGGACGGCGGGATCATGTGTCGATTTACGGCGACGACTATCCCACCCGGGACGGCACCTGCGTCCGGGATTACATCCACGTCGCTGACCTTGCTTCCGCCCACATTCTGGCGGCGGAGTACCTGATGAACGGCGGGGAAAACAACGTCTTCAATCTGGGCAACGGCGTGGGCTTCACGGTGAAGGAGATCATCGACACGGCGGAAAAGGTCGTGGGCAAGCCCATCAAGTGCGAGATGGCCCCCCGCCGCGCGGGCGATCCGGCGCAGCTGGTGGCGTCCAGCGAAAAGGCGAAGACCGTGCTTGGCTGGAAGCCGAAATATGACGATATTGAGACCATCATTGGTTCCGCATGGAACTGGCACAAGGAGCATCCCCATGGCTATGACGACTGAAACTGTTTGGGCGGCGCTGGATGCGCTGCTGGATTACGCGAAAAACTGCGGCCTTCTCCACCCGCTGGACGAGACGTTCGCACGGAATACCCTTCTTTCTGAACTGCGGTTGGAGAGTTACGAAAAGCAGGAGCAGCGCTTTGATTTCCCGGAGTGCCTGAATCTGCTGTGCGATTACGCCGCCCAGCAGGGGATGATCGCGGATACCATCGCCGAACGCGACCTGTTCGACACGAAGCTCATGGGCTTCCTGACGCCCCGCCCGTCGGAGGTGGTGCGGGAATTCCGGTCGCGGTATACCCAGTCTCCCAAGGCGGCGACGGACTACTTCTACACCCTCAGTCAGGACTGCAACTACATCCGCCGCGACCGCATCGCGAAGGACGAGCGCTGGACGGCGGAGACCAAATACGGGAAGCTGGAGATCTCCATCAACCTGTCCAAGCCCGAGAAAGACCCCCGGGACATCGCGGCGGCGAAGCTGAAAAAGGCGTCCGGTTACCCCAAGTGTCTGCTCTGCCCCGAAAACGTGGGCTATGCGGGAACCATTTCCCACCCGGCACGGCAGAATCTGCGGGTTATGCCGGTAATGGTGAACGGCCAGCTCTGGGGCTTCCAGTATTCGCCCTACGTTTATTATAATGAGCACTGCATCGTCATGAACGCCCGGCACACGCCCATGGTCATTGACCGGGGAGTGTTTGATAAGCTGTTTTCCTTTGTGGAGCAGTTCCCCCACTATTTCCTTGGGTCGAACGCGGACCTGCCCATTGTGGGCGGCAGCATATTGTCCCACGAACATTTTCAGGGCGGCCACCACACCTTCCCCATGGAAAAGGCGGAGAAGGAATTCGGCTTCGAGGTTCCCGGCTTTGACGACGTGGACTGCTGTGTGGTGAGATACCCGATGACGGTGCTTCGCCTGAATTCTCAGAACAAAGGCCACCTCTGTGATCTGGCGGGCAAGATCCTCGCCAAGTGGCGCACCTACAGCGACCCGGCGGCCATGGTTTTCGCGGAGACCGACGGCGAGCCCCACAATACCATCACCCCCATCGCCCGTATGCGGGAGGAGCGGTATGAGCTGGATCTGGTCCTGCGGAACAACCTGACGACGAAAGAGCATCCCATGGGGCTGTACCACCCCCACGAGGAACTCCACCACATCAAGAAAGAGAACATCGGCCTGATCGAGGTCATGGGTCTTGCCGTTCTTCCCGGCAGACTGAAAAAGGAAATGGCCGATCTGCGGGAAGCCCTGCTGAATGGGGAAAACCTGCACGTAAGCGAGGAGCTTTCCAAGCACGCCGATTGGGCGGATGCGTTCATGGCGCGTCATCCGGAATTCAATGCCGAAAACGCCGAGGCGATCATTCAGTATGAGATCGGTCAGGTGTTTGCCCGGGTTCTGGAGTGCGCGGGCGTTTACAAGTGTACCGAATCGGGCAGAGCTGCCCTGAAACGATTTTTGACGGAGGTTCAAAATGGCTGACACCTATCATTTTTCCGCCCCCGGCCGCACGGAGATCGGCGGCAACCACACCGACCATCAGCACGGCTGTGTGCTGGCGGCAGCAGTTGACATGGAGACCACGGCGGAGGTCACCCTGACCGGCACGAACATCATCCGCGTGGATTCCGAGGGCTACAAGCCTGTGGAGATCGACCTGAACGATCTGGATGCCAGAGAGTCCGAGAAGAACACCACGGCGGCGCTGATCCGCGGCGTAGCGGCGGCGTTTGCCCGGCGGGGGTACAAGCTGAGCGGCTTTGAAGCCAAGGTCAGGTCTACCGTCCTGCCCGGCTCCGGCCTGTCCAGCTCCGCGGCCTTTGAGGTGCTGATCGGCCGTATCCTGAACGGCCTGTTTGCGGGCGGCGCGGTTTCCGCCATTGAAATTGCCCAGATCGGCCAGTACGCCGAAAACGTCTACTACGGCAAGCCCTCCGGCCTGATGGATCAGATGGCTTCCAGCGTGGGCGGACTGGTGTACATCGATTTTGCCGACCCGAAAAACCCCATTGTGGAAAAGGTGGACTACGATTTCGCCCACAGCGGCTATACCCTCTGCACCATCGATTCCGGTGCGGATCATGCCGACCTGACGGACGAGTACGCGGCCATGCCCGTGGAAATGAAGGCGGTGGCGGCGTTCTTCGGTAAGGAAGTCCTCCACGATGTGGACGAGGCGGCGTTCTACAGGCACATCGCTGAAGTCCGCAAGGTCACCGGCGACCGGGCAGTGCTCAGAGCTATCCACTTCTTCAACGAGAACCGCCGGGTGAAGTCCCAGGTGCGTGCGCTGAAGGACGGCGACTTTGACGCGTTCCTGCACCTCGTCAACGCTTCCGGCATGGCGTCCTGGACGCTGCTGCAGAACGTGACCCCGGCGGGCTACATCCAGAAGCAGGATATGGCGTTCACCATCGCACTGTGCCAGCAGCTGCTGGAGGGCGAGGGCGCTGTCCGTATCCACGGCGGCGGCTTTGCCGGTACGGCGCTGGCGTTTGTCCCCAATGACAGGTTTGCACGCTTCAAGGCCTGCGTCGAGCATGTTCTGGGAGAGGGCCACTGCCACAAGCTGACAATTCAATGAGTGCGCAAAAAATCGGATATTCCGGCGGGGAAGCGGCGGCGCTTCCCCGCCGCTTTCTGCCATGGGCGGTCGTTTTCAAGCAAAAAATTTTTTACATTTTTGTGAATAATTTCCCAAAAAGCACCTTTTCTCCACAATTTTAAGGGAAATAGCAAAAATCCCCCCCTGGGGGATGAAAAAAACACGTGAAATGTGTCAAATTGCACGATTGACAACTGCACGCTAAATGAGTACAATACTATCGATACACTATGACCTATCGTAGGGTACGCACAGGCTTTTCAAAGAATCGAATGATTAGGAGGAAATCACTTTGAAGGATTGGGCTTATTTGACAACTGTTGAGGAGATGGAGCAAGCTACCAACTCTCTGCTGGAAAACGGCAGCAAGGTTGGCGCTGACTCCTGGCAGCAGCGGGTCAAGAACCAGACCCCCCATTGCGGCTTCGGCGAATCCGGCACTTGCTGCCGTATCTGCTCCATGGGCCCGTGCCGCATCACCAAGAAGGCCCCCCGGGGCATCTGCGGCTGCGACGTACATGGTATCGTCGGCCGTAACTATCTGCGGTTCACCGCCGGCGGCTCTGCTACGCACTCCGACCATGGCCGCGAGATCATGCACACCCTGTACCAGACCAAGGAAGGCGGCAACTATCAGGTCAAGGACCCTGAGAAGCTGATCCGCATCGCCAAGGAGTGGGGCGTAGAGACCGAAGGTAAGGACATCTACGATCTGGCCCATGAAATGGCCGAGATCGGCCTGCTGGAGTACGGCAAGCCCTTCGGCGTACAGCGCTTCCTGAAGCGTGCCCCTGAGCATACCCAGAAGCTGTGGCATGAAGCCGGTATCGAACCCCGCGCCATCGACCGGGAAGTCTCCACCGCGCTGCACATGACCCACATGGGCTGCTCTTCTCTGCCCGAAGCTCTGATCCGTCAGGCTCTGCGCGCCGGTCTGTCCGACGGCTGGGGCGGCTCCATGATGGGCACCGAGTTCTCCGACGTTATGTTCGGCACTCCCAAGCCCATTGACACCACCGCCAACATCGGCGTCATGGAGAAGGACAATGTCAACATCGTTGTTCACGGCCATGATCCCAGCCTGTCCGAAATGGTCGTTTACTACGCAAACGACCCCGAGATGATCGCTTATGCCAAGTCCGTGGGCGCCAAGGGCATCACCGTTTCCGGTGTGTGTTGCACCTCCAACGAAGTCACCATGCGTCACGGCATCCCCATGGCCGGTAACTTCCTGAACCAGGAGAACGTGGTTCTGACCGGCGCCTGCGAGGCCATTGTCGTGGACGTGCAGTGCATCTTCCCCGCTCTGGGCCCCCTGAGCAAGTGCTTCCATACCAAGTTCATCACCACCTCTCCCATCGCCCGGATGCCCGACTCCGAGTTCATCCAGTTCCATGCCGAGACCGCCGGTGAGAACGCCAAGGCCATTGTCAAGATGGCAATCGACAACTTCAAGAACCGCAAGCCTGAGCTGGTCAACATCCCCAGCATGAAGCAGAATGCCCGTGTCGGCTACTCTGTGGAAGCCATCAAGAAGGTTCTCGACGGCGTCGCCAACTCTCAGGTGGACGAGTTCGGCACCACCAAGCCTCTGATCGAGTGTGTGCATTCCGGCGTTCTGCGCGGCGCTGTGGCCATGGTCGGCTGCAACAACCCCAAGGTTCGTCCCGACACCGCTCACATTGAGCTGATGAAGAAGCTGCTGGAAAACGACATCATCCTGATCGTCTCCGGCTGCTCCGCCCAGGCTGCCGCCAAGGCCGGCCTGATGGATCCCGAAAAGGCCAAGGACTACTGCGGCGCAGGTCTGAAGCGCGTCTGCGAGCTGGCCGGTATCCCGCCTGTCCTGCACATGGGCTCCTGCGTGGATATTTCCCGTATGATGATCCTGGCTTCCGATATCGCCAAGGACTGGGGCATCCACATTTCTCAGGTTCCCGTCGTGGGCTGCGCTCCCGAATGGATGTCCGAGAAGGCCGTCTCCATCGGTAACTACGTCGTGGCGACCGGCATCGAGACCTTCCTGGGCGTTGACCCCTACACCAAGGGCTCCGAGGAAGTCACCGCGCTGCTTCAGGGCGAGCATGGCGTCAAGGACTGGGTCGAGGCCAAGTTCGTCGTGGAAACCGACATTGAGAAGCTGGGCGACAAGATGATCGAGTGCATCGAGGCCAAGCGCGCCGCACTGGGCATCTAAGGAGCCTGCGTCACCCGAACAAAAAGCGATTTGAATTCGGGATAACTTTTACTTACGAGGTCTTTTTCCAATGAAACTAGCGATTACCGGCAAGGGCGGCGTGGGAAAGACCACGCTGGCCTCCACGCTGGCGCGGCTCTACGCCGACGAGGGACGTACCGTTCTGGCCGCCGACGTGGACCCTGACGCCAATCTGGGACTGGCTCTTGGACTGAGCCAGGAGGAAGTGGACGCCATCGTCCCCATCTCCAAAATGCGCACTCTGGTGGAGGAGCGCACCGGCGCCAATGCCGCCAATAAGTTCTTCAAGCTGAACCCTTATGTGGCGGACATTCCGGACACCTTCTCCAAAGAGATCAACGGTGTCAAGCTGCTGGTCATGGGTACCGTGGATGTGGGCGGCAGCGGCTGCGTCTGCCCCGAGCACGTGATGCTGAAGGCCATCCTCTCTGCGCTGACCTATCGGAAGAACGATGTGGTCATCATGGATATGGAAGCGGGTCTGGAGCACTTAGGACGGGGAACGGCAGCCAACATGGATCAGTTCATCGTGGTGATCGAGCCCGGCGCGAGATCGGTGCAGACCTACCACAACGTCAAGCGTCTGGCAAAGGATCTGGGCATTACCCGCGTTCGGGTGGTGGCAAACAAGATCCGGGACGACGGCGACGAGGAATTCATCCGCTCCGCCATTCCGGCGGAAGACCTGCTGGGCTTCATCCACTACAACCCTGACATCATAGACGCCGACCGGCAGGGGAAATCCCCCTATGATTTCAGTCCCGCGGCAATCGAAGAAATTCGGAAAATCAAAGCGATATTGGATCGTGATGAATCTTAAATTAGGAGGAAATACCGTGACACTTTTTGAAAGAGTTTTTGGCGGCAACGACTACAACTACGCCCGTACTGTAGCCGCCATTGATGAGGCCATCGCTGCTTACGGCGAAAGCGAGCCTGTATCTTTCCCCGGCACCGCTTACAGCCTGCCCTGTTACTACGGCGTCACCGGCGTGAAGATCACCACTCTGGGTGAGATGAAGGCCGCCATGGACACCATCAAGTCCAAGATGACCCGCAACAACCGCCTCCACGACGCCTTTGAAAGCGGCATTGCATCCGCTCTGTGCGCCGAGTTTTTGGAAGCGCTGAAGTACCTGCACGGCGCGGAGCCTTATGCCGAGCCGGAAATGGGCCACCTGACCGACGCCTTCGTCCGTAATCTGGGCGTGCCGCTGGTCACCGGCGACATCCCCGGCGTTGCCGTTATCATCGGCGGCGCGGAAGACCCCGCCGAGACTGTGGCTCTGGCCAAGTCCTATCAGGCGCAGGGTATTCTGGTCACCCTCACCGGCGACTCCATCAAGCACTGCTTCGACGCCGGCATGAAGCTGGGCGAGAACGTCCGCGTGGTGCCTCTGGGCTACGAAATGCAGTCCGTTATCCACGTTGTCTCCGTGGCCGTCCGTGCCGCGCTGATCTTCGGCAACGTGACCCCCGGCGACTTCGCCTCTCTGGCCAAGTACACCATGGACCGCGTCAAGGCGTTTGTCAACGCTTACAAGCCCCTGTCCGATGAGATCGTCTCCTACGGCGCCGGCGCTATCTGCCTTGGCTTCCCCGTTATCTCCAACGAGACCGAGAACATGTTCCGTGTTCCCAAGTCCCTGATCCAGCAGCTGGATACTTCCAAGTGGAACGCCACCTCTCTGGAGGCTCGCGACATCAAGCTGAAGATCACCAACATCGACATCCCCGTGGCCTTCGCCACCGCTTTCGAGGGCGAGATCATCCGCCGCGGCGACATGCAGGTGGAAGTGGACGGCTCCCGCGTGGACTGCTTCGAGCTGGTGCAGACCCGGGACGCTTCCGAGGTGGAAGACCACAAGATCGTTGTGGACGGCCCCGAGATTGACGAGATCCCCGTCGGCTCCAAGATCTCCCTGAGCTACACCGTGGAAGTCGCCGGCAAGGCCATGCAGCCCGACTTCGAGTCCGTCATGGAGCGCAAGATCCACTCCTGGATCAACTGCATCGAGGGCGTTATGCACACCGGCCAGCGCGACATGATCCGTATCCGTATTTCCAAGGCCGACTTTGAGGCCGGCTTCAAGTTCAAGCATCTGGGCGAGGTGCTGTACGCCAAGGTCAAGAGCGAGTTCGAGGCTGTCGTTGACAAGTGCCAGGTCACCATCGTGGTCAATCCCGAGAAGAACGCCGCTCTCCGCGCCGCTGCCAACGAAGTGTTTGACAAGCGTGACGCCCGTCTGGCCTCCATGACCGACGAGTCCGTGGATCAGTACTACACCTGCATCATGTGTCAGGCTTTCTCCCCCAGCCATGTGTGCATCGTCACTCCCGAGCGTCTGGGTCTGTGCGGCGCCGTTTCCTGGCTGGACGCCAAGGCCACCAAGGAGCTGGACCCTGCCGGTCCCTGCCAGCCCATCCTCAAGGAAGGCTGCACCGACGAGAAGCTGGGCCGCTACGCCAGCGTGGACGAGGCCGTCAACAAGTACAGCCATGGCGCTCTGGAGCATGTCACCCTGTACTCCCTGTTCCAGGACCCCATGACCTCCTGCGGCTGCTTCGAGTGTATCTGCGGCGTCGAGCCTGTTTCCATGGGCGTCGTCATCACCTGCCGTGAGCACGCGGGCATGACGCCTCTGGGCATGACCTTCTCCGAGATGGCCTCCATGACCGGCGGCGGCGTGCAGACCCCCGGCTTCATGGGTCATGGCAAGCACTTCATTGCTTCCCACAAGTTCATCGCTGCCGAAGGCGGCCCCGGCCGTATCGTCTGGCTGCCCAAGATTCTGAAGGATCAGATGCGTGAGCGTCTGGACAAGACCGCTCTGGAAATGTACGGCGTAGAGAACTTCACCGACATGATCGCCGATGAGACCATCTGCACCGAGGACCCCGAGCAGCTGCTGAACTTCCTGTCCGAGGTGGGTCACCCCGTCCTCAGCATGGAACCCTTCGATATGTAATCTTCCTGAAAATGAGGGAGCGGTTCTGCCGCTCCCTCGTTTTGCATGTGGATGGGCGCCCGGAGAGGGCGCCCGTTCTCTGTTTAGCAGCCGCAGCCGCAGCCGTTGTTATTGTTGTTCTCGCAGCCGTTCCAGCCGCCGCAGTTGCACAGCAGGAGGATCAGAATAACGATCCACCACCAGTTGTTGTTCAGGCAGCCGCACAGACCGTTGTTGTTGCACATAGAAGTTACCTCCGATATCGAATTTTGAGCTTTGCCGCTCATTCCATGGTATTCCGGCGGCGAAAAAATGTGCAGTGGGCGGGCGGGACACGAAAAATATCCCGCAGGGCACGGCCGCTGGAGCTCCATATGTGAAAAAATCCCCGGCAGCGGTAAGCCTGCCGGGGACGGTTATTATTTAGGGTACGGCTCTTTCCTGCCGGTTCGCCCCAGCAGATAGTCGATGCTGACGTGGTAGTAGTCTGCCAGCGTGTGAAGCACCTCCGTTGGGATGTCCCGCTTGCCGGTCTCGTAATTGGAATAGCAGGCCTGCGTGCAGTGAAGCAGCCGCGCGATGTCCTCCTGCTTGAGATCGTGATCCTCCCGCAGATTCCGAATGCGTTCATACATGGCGTACACCTCCCCTGAAATCAAGTATATACAAAACAAAATGTAATATGGGACTGCACAACAAAATGTTATATACCGGCCGGGAAACAGCACAAACCGGTGAAGAAATCCGGCATAATCATCCCCCGCGGACATAGGTTGTACTACGAATCGTTTGGAGGGATGACTATGAAGCGGATGATATGTGTCGCGGCGCTTGTGCTGGCGCTGTGCCAGATTGCGCTGCCGGCGTCGGCGGTGGAGCTGGATGTGGCGGGGAAAAGCGCGGTGCTGATGGATGTTGCCACCGGAACCATTCTGTATGAGTCCAATTCCCATGAGCGCCTTGCCCCCGCCAGCGTGACCAAGGTCATGACCATGCTGCTGATTATGGAAGCGGTGGATTCCGGGAAGATCGCCCTGACGGATATGGTGACGGCTTCCGAAGCTGCCGCCGCCAAGGGAGGCAGCCAGATCTACCTGAAGGCAGGGGAGACCATGTCCGTTTCCGACATGCTCAAGTCCATCGCGGTGTCCTCGGCCAACGACTGTGCCTGCGCCATGGCGGAGCATATCGCGGGAAGCGAAAGCGCCTTCGTCGCCATGATGAACCAGCGGGCGCAGGAGCTGGGGATGAACGACACCAGCTTCGTCAACTGCACCGGTCTGGACGACGGGACGGACGCCGTGAACCACCGGACTTCCGCCTATGACATCGCTCTCATGTCCCGGCAGCTGCTGAAATACCATCCCCTCATCAAAAACTACACGACCATCTGGATGGACACCGTGCGGGACGGCACCTTCGGCCTGTCCAACACCAACAAGCTCATCCGCTTCTACTCCGGCGCCACGGGACTGAAAACCGGCTTTACCTCCGGGGCGGGGTACTGCCTGTCGGCGTCGGCGATGCGGGACGGCATGGAGCTGATCGCCGTGGTCATGGGGGCGGAGACAAGCCAGTCCCGGAACGCCGCCTGCAAGTCATTGCTGGACTACGGCTTTGCCAATTTTGCGGTGGTCAGCCCGGACTTAAGCGACTGCGACAACCAGATCCCGGTGCGGCTGGGAAAGGACGCCGGAGTCAGCGCGGTACCGGAGGCGGACATGGCGCTGCTCATTGACAAGGCGCAGAAAAGCGGCGTTACCAGCGAGGTGACGCTGGAGCCGACCGTCACGGCCCCCGTCAGCCGGGGTCAGCGTCTGGGGACGCTCACGGTAAAGTCCGGCGATCTGGTGCTGAAAGAAGTCCCGCTGGTAGCGGCGCAGGAGGTGGAGCGCCTGTCCTATGGCGAGATTTACCGGATGGTGCTGATGCGGGCGGCTATGGCAAAGACGAACGCCGAATAAATTGCGGAAATTTCCGAAAAAATGTAAAAAACCTATTTACTTTTCCGCTCCTTTCGTGTATATTTGTCTGCGAACAGAGTAGGAGACCTCGCGTTAAGTGCCATCGGGACGGGGAGTTTGCCCGGCGGACGAAGGAATGTTCCACGATGGGGTCACCGCACCCGCTGTTGCATATGGGATAACCTCCTTTATGTAGCAACGATACTCGGTCGGGCGAATGGTCGCGGCTTTTAGCGTTGCCCTTCCCCACGGGTTATATGTGTCTGCAATCTATCTCCCCTTTCGGCGAAAAGCCGCAAGGGGAGTTTTTGCGTACACGATTCCGTAGGGTCAATGCGGGAGCATGGGATCATCGCTGCATGAAAGGAGGACTTTTTATGTCCAGATCACAAAAGAGCAATACCCTGTATTCCCATCCGTTTTCCAAAGCCTACTGGCGTGACGCCGCCGCTGAGCTGAAGGACACCCATATGCTGGTGTTCGCGGCGCTCATGATCGCCCTGCGTCTGGTTATGAAGCAGCTGGCCATTCCCATCACGCCCTTCCTGAAGATCAACACCGCGTTTTTCATCAATGCCCTGGGTGCCATGGTCTTTGGCCCCGTAATGGCCATGCTGGCCGCCTGCATCACGGACGTGCTGGGTTACGTCATCCGGCCGGAGGGCATGTACTTCCTGCCCTTTATCCTGACGGAAGTCGGCGGCGCCCTGGTTTTCGCCCTGTTCCTGTACCGGGCAAAGGTCACCACCACCCGGGTCATGCTCAGCCGGTTTACCGTCAGTCTGGTCATCAATGTGCTGCTCCAGACCCCTATCATGATGTGGTACTATGCCCTTTACATGGACGGCAAACAGTACACCCTCGCCATGGTCGTCCCCGGCATGATCAAGAACATTTTCATGTTCCCCATTGAGTCCGTACTGCTGGCGCTGTTTCTGGGCGTGATGCTGCCCATCACCAACCGCCTCGGCCTGACCTACAGCGTGGGTCACTCCAAGGAAGCCCTGAAATTCAATAAGAAGCAGATCGTAACACTGGCGGTGCTGTTCGCGCTGGGCTGCGGCTGCGTGGCGGGATATCTGGGCTACTACTATGAAAACAACTCCCTGACGAAGAACTACTCCGCTGAGGAAGTGGTGGAGAAGAATCAGGAGATGTACGATATCATCTCCGGGCGGACGCGGGAGAACAAGCCCTGCGTGGCCATCATCGAGTACGCGAAGAAGCCCTTCCTGAGCAAAGAAGTGACCTACACCGTGGCCTACTACGCCATCACCCCCGCCGACGGCTCCGCCGCGGAGAACTTTGACCAGACACAGCTGTGGAGCCTGAAAAAGACCCCGGCGGCCAAAAACGAGAATCTGACCCGCCTGGGTACGGCCGTGATCGTCTGCAACGACAGCAGCGGCGAGGTGTTGCAATACACCTACACCCCCGGCGCTTGACCACCCAAAAACGTCCAAAGGACACGCGAAAGCGTGTCCTTTTTTTGCATCTGCAGCACGAAACCTCCATGTGTTGCAGGAAAGCTGTCAAACTGCATATTCCCAAGCGGCTTTTTTTGGAATTCTGCATAAAAATTGCAAAAAGGTTTGCATTTTGTGAAAGAGCGTGTTATACTGTGTGAGCGACACAAAATAGGATTCAAAAATGCAACATTAAAATTGAAAATGGCACACGCAAAGAACTGAAAGGGGTAATGGAAGTATGTCTCACAAGTATGTATACCTATTCACCGAAGGAAACGGTGGAATGCGGGAACTCCTGGGCGGAAAAGGCGCTAATTTGGCCGAAATGACCAACATTGGACTGCCGGTCCCCCAGGGGTTTACTATTTCCACGGAAGCCTGTACCAAATATTATGAAGACGGCCGTCAGATCAATGACGATATCAAGGCCGAGATCATGTCCTACGTGGACAAGCTGGAGGAGATCACCGGCAAGAAGTTCGGCGATCACGAGAACCCGCTGCTGGTTTCCGTCCGTTCCGGCGCCCGGGCCTCCATGCCCGGCATGATGGATACCATCCTGAACCTGGGCTTAAACGAGGACGTGGTGAACGTCATGGCCGCCAAGTCTGGCAATCCCCGCTGGGCGTGGGACTGCTACCGCCGGTTCATCCAGATGTACTCCGACGTGGTCATGGAAGTGGGCAAGAAGTATTTTGAAGCCCTCATCGACCGGATGAAGGAGCGCAAGGGCGTGACCCAGGACGTGGAGCTGGATGCGAACGACCTGAAGGAGCTGGCTTCCCAGTTCAAGGCCGAATATAAGAGCAAGCTGGGCGTGGATTTCCCCACCGACCCCAAGGAGCAGCTGATGGGCGCCATCAAGGCCGTGTTCCGCTCCTGGGACAACCCCCGCGCCAACATTTACCGTCGTGAGAACGACATTCCCTATTCCTGGGGCACTGCTGTCAACGTCCAGTCCATGGCCTTCGGCAACATGGGTGACGACTGCGGCACCGGCGTTGCTTTCACCCGTAACCCGGCCACCGGCGAGAAGAAGCTGTTCGGCGAATTCCTGACCAACGCGCAGGGCGAAGATGTGGTGGCGGGTGTCCGTACCCCCATGCCCATCTCCGAAATGGCGGAGAAGTTCCCCGAGGCGTTCGCCCAGTTCACCAAGGTCTGCCAGATTCTGGAAAGCCACTACCACGATATGCAGGACATGGAGTTCACCGTGGAAGCCGGCAAGCTGTATATGCTCCAGACCCGTAACGGCAAGCGTACCGCCCCCGCCGCGCTGAAGATCGCCTGCGATCTGGTGGACGAGGGCATGATCGACGAGAAGCAGGCCGTTGCCATGATCGAGCCGAGAACGCTGGACACCCTGCTCCATCCCCAGTTCGACGCCAAGGCACTGAAGGCCGCGCAGCCCGTTGGCCGCGCGTTGGCCGCGTCTCCCGGAGCCGCCTGCGGCCGCATCGTCTTCACCGCTGAGGACGCCAAGGCCTGGGCTGACCGGGGCGAAAAGGTGGTTCTGGTTCGTCTGGAGACCTCTCCTGAGGACATCGAGGGCATGATGTCTGCACAGGGCATCCTCACCGTCCGCGGCGGTATGACCTCTCACGCTGCCGTCGTTGCCCGCGGCATGGGACGCTGCTGCGTCTCCGGCTGCACCGAGATCAAGATGGACGAGGAAAACAAGAAGTTCGTTCTGGCGGGCAAGACCTACCGCGAAGGCGACTGGCTGAGTCTGGACGGCTCCACCGGCTGCATCTATGACGGCATCATCGAGACCCGTGACGCGGAGATCGCCGGTGAGTTCAGCCGCATCATGGGCTGGGCTGACAAGTACCGCCGTCTGCATGTCCGCACCAACGCCGATACCCCCCGCGACGCCATCCGGGCAAGAGAGCTGGGCGCCGAGGGCATCGGCCTGTGCCGTACCGAGCACATGTTCTTCGAGGAAGGCCGTATCGCCTCCTTCCGGGAAATGATCTGCTCCGACACCGTCGAGGAGCGGGAAGCCGCTCTGGCAAAGATCCTGCCCATGCAGCAGGCCGATTTCGAGGCGCTGTACGAGGCCATGGAGTCCTACCCCGTGACCATCCGGTTCCTGGACCCCCCGCTCCACGAGTTCGTCCCCAACACCGAGGAAGAGATCGCCGAGCTGGCCAAGACGCAGGGCAAGACCGCTCAGCAGATCAAGGATATCATTGCTTCCCTGCACGAGTTCAACCCCATGATGGGTCACCGCGGCTGCCGTCTGGCGGTCACTTACCCCGAAATCGCCGCCATGCAGACCAAGGCCGTCATCCGCGCGGCGCTGGCAGTGAAGGGTCGTCACCCCGACTGGACGCTGGTGCCTGAAATCATGATCCCCCTGACCGGCGACGCCAAGGAGCTGAAGTTCGTCAAGGACGTGGTGGTCAAGGCGGCGGACGCCGAGATCGCCGCAGCCGGTGCCCAGCTGCACTATGAGGTCGGCACCATGATCGAGATCCCCCGCGCCTGCCTGACTGCCGACGAGATCGCCAAGGAAGCGGAGTTCTTCTGCTTCGGCACCAACGACCTGACCCAGCTGACCTACGGCTTCAGCCGTGACGACGCAGGCAAGTTCCTGGACGCCTACTACGACGCCAAGATCTTCGAGAACGACCCCTTCGCCAAGCTGGATCAGACCGGTGTCGGTGCCCTGATGCAGATGGCTGTGGAGAAGGGCAAGAAGGTTCGTCCGGAGCTGCACTGCGGCATCTGCGGCGAGCACGGCGGCGACCCCATGAGCGTGGAGTTCTGCCACCGGATCGGTCTGGACTACGTTTCCTGCTCTCCCTTCCGTGTGCCCATCGCCCGTCTCGCCGCCGCGCAGGCCGCGATCCGCGAGGGCCGGTAATCCGGGCTTGCCTCTCTGACAGCAAATCAATTTCAAGGCCGCATTCCCCGTCAGGGGAATGCGGCCTTTTCTCTGGGTAAAAAATGCCGGAATCACACGGATTTTCCGGCCTGATAGGCTTTTTCCAGCACGGGATGTCCGGCAATGTCGCCGACATCGTTGACGCCGCCCGCAAAGATCGTGTCCACCAGTTCACAGCGGGGGAAGCAGTCCACCCAGCCCTGCACGGCCGTCCGGGTGCCATCCACCGTTTCCGGTTCGTCCTCCGCCGCCGTCGCCAGCAGGTAGGCTTTGGTGAAGGCGTAGTCCGTATCGTACAGCGGGTTGGCGCGATCCAGCATGGTCTTGAGCTGGCCGCTGACGCTGTAATAATACACCGGCGTGGCGAACACAAGCACGTCGGCGTCGTGCATTTTTGCGGTTACCTCCACGGCATCGTCCCTGATGACGCAGTGCCCCAGCTTCTGGCAGGCGAGACAGCCCCGGCAGAAGCCGTAGTTCTTTTCCCGGAGATGTACGGTTTCCACCAGATTCCCGGCTTCCAGTGCGCCATTGGCGAAGGCCGCGGCCAGCGTCTCCGAATTGCCGCCCTTGCGTGGGCTGGAGGACAGGATCAGTACCTTTTTATTCATTACAAAACACCCCTTTTTTGATTTGCATAAATTTCCGTTGTTCAAATCCCCGTTCGGTGCTACAATAATCTGACAACGGTCGAAGGTGGGAAAATCATGACGTTTTACGAAAAAATGCGGCTCGTCTGCCTGCGCATCCCCAGAGGGAAAGTCGCGACCTACGGGCAGATCGCCATGCTCTGCGGCAGGCCCAGAAATTCCAGACAGGTGGGCTACGGACTGCGGGAAAATCTGGCCGGGGAGGATATTCCTGCCTTCCGGGTGGTCAACGGTAAGGGAGAGCTGAGCGGGGCGCAGCACTTTGTCATTTCCGATTTGCAGCGCACGCTTCTGGCGGAGGACGGCGTTCCCACCCACTGGAACGGTCACTGCTGGTGCGTGGATTTGAAAAAATACGGCTGGGAAACGTCCCAGGCCGACGCGGCGGCCTTTGAAAAAGCGTTTGCGACCCCGGAAGATCATTTGGATTTGGGCTTGTAGTCCCTCATTTCCGGGATCGCCCCACCGGACACCGCCCACAGGTACAGGCTTGCCACGCTGCAATAGGGGCTGAAACGGCGGCGGTATTTTTCAAACAGCGCCCGGTCGATTTCCCGATGGTGATAGACCATCCGCAAGCCCCGCTGAATGGCGAGGTCGTCGTAACTGAAAATATCGGGGCGCTGCATACAGAACAGGAGAATCATCTCCGCAGTCCACACGCCGATCCCTTTCAGCGCCCGCAGGGCTTCAATGGCGTCCTCGTCGGACATCCGCTCCACGGCGGCCAGATCAAAAGCGCCGGTGTGGACTTTTTCGGCAAAATCCGTGATGTACTCCGCCTTGCGGAAGGTCATGCCCAGCGCCTGCAGCTTCGGGATGCCCGCCGCAAGAATGGTCTCGGCGTTCACTTTCACCAGCGCGTCCTGCATCCGCTGCCAGATGGTCGCCTGCGCCTTCGTGGAGATCTGCTGGCCGATGATGTGGTGAATGACGGAAGAAAAAAGGTCGGTATCTACGGCGCGGTCGATGTGGCCGATTTGGTCAATGACCGCGCAGAGCCGCTTGTCCTTCCGGCGCAGATAGGAAACCTCTGTTTCTCCATATGAAAAATACATGTCCCTCACCTTCTTCATATCATGATACCGCAAACTGCGAGAGAATGCCACAAAAAATTTTCTGGGAACTGCAACATTTCCCCTTGCCCGGCTGTATACAGGATAGAACGGTGGAAATGCCGGGAAAAAGAAAGGAATGTTTTGATTATGGAAAAGTTTATTGCTGTTATTTTAAGTTTGGTAATGGCGCTGGCTATTGTGGGATGCAGCGGAAACGCAAATGCTCCCGCGCCCACCACCCACAAGGACAATGCATCTTTCACAGCGGACGGTACGGTCATTCCCGGAAGCGCCCCCAAGACCTGGGGACCTGCGGATGAAAGCGAAAACGTACAGATTCCCAACCCTTGGCAGGAATGCGGCAGTCTGGAAGAAGCGGGCAAGCTTGCCGGTTTCTCCTTCACTGCCCCCGAGACCGTGGACGGCTACACCGAGCGCTACATTGCGGCCATTGAAGGCGACATCGCACAGGTGATTTTCAGCAATGGCGATGAGGATGATTCCACACTGTATTTCCGCAAGGGACTGGGCGGCGACGACATCAGCGGCGACTACAACACCTACGATGTTACCGAGGAGCAGACCATCGACGGGCACACTGTCCTCTGCAAGGGCAACGACGGCCTGATCTATACCGCGACATGGACGGACGGCACCTATTCCTACGCCGTAATGTGCAACGCCGGTATGAGCGCCGAGCAGCTGAGCGTCTGGGCGGAGACACTGGCCTGAAAAACAGCCTGAATTTTAGAAGGAAGGAACCTTTGGAATGGAAGCAATAGCAATTCCCATGCCCCTGTGGTGGCGGCTTCTGGGGCGGCTGTACGCGTTTGCTCTGCGCCTGATTCCGCAGGAAAAGCAGCAGACGAAGGCGGATGACCGGGCGGGGCAGATGGCGGCGGATGCTCTGGATACCTACGGAAACGCCATTCTGCGCTGCGCCTACAGCTATCTCCACAACATGGCGGACGCGGAGGAAGTTTTGCAGGACACGCTTCTGAAGCTTCTGACCGCCGCCCCCAACTTTGAAAGCGAGGAGCACAAAAAGGCGTGGCTCCTGCGGGTGGCGGCGAACCTGAGCAAGAACCGCATCGAGTACAACGCCCTCCGAACCTCCGACGAGCTGAGTGACGAGCTGGCAGAGGAAGGGCGGGAAGACCTGTCCTTCGTCTGGGACGCGGTGAAGGAATTGCCGGTGCAGTTCCGGGAGGTGATCCACCTGCACTATTACGAGGGCTATTCCACGGAGGAAATCGCAAAAATCTTACAGCGGAATCCGTCCACTGTCCGTTCCGACCTTCGCCGGGGCAGGGAAAAGCTGAAAACCATTTTGCAGGAGGGCTATGACTTTGAAGTATGAGCAGATCATGGATAAAATCGAAGTGACGCCGGAAATGCGGCAGCGAGTCCTCCGCAATGTGGAAGCAGGACAGGCAAAGCAGAAGAAGCGTCAGCTGACTCGGCGGCTGGTTACATTGGCGGCCTGTCTTGCCATCGTGGTGTGCTGCTGGTACGTCTGGAAGCCGAAGCAGACAGACCCGCCGGAACAGGGGATGATGGCGGTCGCCCAGATCGACACCGTGGACAGTCTGGAAGCGCTGACCGAAAAAACGGGGATTCCCATGAACGAGCTGACGGGCGTTCCCTTTACGGTGGAGCGCACGGAATATGTGTCCTATTGGGACGAACTGGCGGAAATCCAGTATTTCGGCGGCAGTGACAGCCTGTGCTACCGCAAATCCCCCGGAACGGAGGACAATTCCGGCGACTACAATGTGTACGCGCAGGAGGAAACACTGGAAATCTCCGGAAACGCCGTGACCTTAAAGGGCGGCAACGGCGCGTACAGTCTGGCCATCTGGACGGACGGAAGCTACGCCTACTCCATTTCCGTGACGGACCCGCTTTCCCGGGATGCGTTCGGGGCGCTGCTTGAGGAAAACTTTTAACGGATAAAAGACCACGCCCCGCCTTTGATGGGTGGCCGTAAAACAGTAAATGGAGCGTATCGGTACAGATGCGCTCCATTTCTCGTGCCAACGTATGCAGCCCCTTGGCTCTCCCTCTGGGAGAGCTGTCACCGAAGGTGACTGAGAGAGCTTTATACTGAACTCCAATTAAAATCTTTAAAAAAGATTTTAATTGCCTGAAGGGC
>ERZ773225.387-NODE-387-length-67522-cov-15.466984_pt1 | contig 67522 bp, 46 predicted proteins | sample MGYA00580993_ERZ773225 | MGnify/ENA primary metagenome ERZ773225 (study PRJEB29015, sample SAMEA2737748) | human gut metagenome | biome: human gut; feature: human-associated habitat; material: faeces | place: China | collected 2012 ...
TGCTGAAAGTACTTGGCTGGACACGGCCCGGGAGGATAAGTCGCTGCCGGATTCCTATTAGCCCTTGATTCGCAAGAGTCAAGGGCGTTTTTTTGTCGTTTTGGGGAAGAGAAAATCCCCCGCGACCTAAGATAACGGTTGGGGGAAAACGGAATCCACGGGCACACGGCGGATAGATACATGGAATTTGTAAAATAACAGTGAGCCGCGTAAAGCTGCAAGAAAAAACAGGGGCATTGCCCCTGTTTAATTGCCGCATTCGATACTAATGGAAGTAAACACGTCCAGCAAATCGTCCACCTTCAGCGCACGCTTCTCGTCGCCCGCCTTGTCCATGATGACGTGCCCTTGGTGCATCATCAGCAGGCGATCGCCGTACTCCACCGCATGGCGCAGGTTGTGCGTCACCATCAGCGTCGTCAGATGCTTCTCCTGCACCACTTTGTTCGTCAGCTGCATCACGATTTCCGCAGTCTTGGGATCGAGCGCGGCGGTATGTTCGTCCAGAATCAGGAAATCAATGGGCGTCATTGTCGCCATCAGCAGTGCCAGCGTCTGCCGCTGACCGCCGGAAAGCGATCCGACGGGTACATCCATCTTGTCCTCCAGGCCCAGACCCAGCGGTGCCAGCATCGCCCGATACGCTTCGATCTTCTTGCGGTTCGTGCCGGGGGTCAGTCCGAATGGTTTGCCTTTGTTGTCCGCCATCGATAGGTTTTGCAGAATCGTCATTGTCCCGCACGTTCCCATTGCCGGATTCTGGTAGACACGCCCCATCCGACGGTAGCGGCGGAACTCCTTCACGCGGGTGATGTCCTGCCCGTCCATGAGGATTTGCCCCGCATCCACCGGAATCGACCCGCAGAGCAGGTTGAGCATACTCGTTTTGCCCGAACCATTGCTGCCGACGACGCTGACAAAGCTGCCCTTGTTAATTGTGAGGGAAAAATCGCGGAACAGGCAGGTCTCCTGCACCGTGCCGGGGTTGTAAATTTTGGTGATATTCTTCATTTCAAGCATGAATGCGCACCTTCTTTTTCCGCGTATTGGACAGCACAAGAATCGCGAGGAACAGCACTGCCGTGATGAGCTTCATGTCCTGCGCGTCAAGACCGAACGAAATCGCAATCGACACGCACGCCTTGTATAGAATCGAACCAATCAGCACCATGGTGGTGGTGCGGAGGAAGGAGGCGTGGCGGAAGAGATTTGTGCCGATGATGACGGACGCAAGCCCGGCGACCATCGTGCCTGTGCCCATCGAAATGTCGAAGAAACGCTGCTGTTGACACATGACCGCGCCCGCGAGCGCAACCAGCGCATTCGCAATAATCAGACCAAGGATTTTGACCGTGCCTTGGTCGCGGCTGAGCGTTGTGACGACGGACGGGTTGTCGCCCGCCGCGCGCAGGAGGTAGCCGCACTTCGTCCGCAGGAAGAGGTCAAGGAGAATTTTCGCAATCAGCGCAATCAGGAAGATGATGATGAGCGTGGTGTAGGGGGAAATCGCCTTGGGCAGCGATTTCGTGAAGGCGTTGCGGAAGAGCGTATCGCCGCCAAAGAGGGGGAGATTCGCCTTGTTCTGGGCGATGTGCAGGTTGATGGAGTACAGCCCGGTCATGGTGATGATGCCGCTGAGCAAATCGCGGACGCGGCACTTGACGTGAATCAGCCCGGTAATCAGCCCGGCGATGCCGCCCGCCGCGCAGCCGATGAGCAGCGTCAGCCACGGCGCAACGCCTTGGAGGGTCAGCGTGGCGGAGACCGCCGCGCCCAGCGGGAAGGAGCTATCGACGGTCAGGTCGGGAAAATCCAGAATACGGTAGGTGATGAGAAGCCCCATTGCCATAATGCCATAGATGAGCCCTTGCTCCAGAATGCCGATGAGCATGTTCAGCGTCATAATCAGTCACCTCGTTGTGTGGATGTTTGCGGGGAAAGAAGCTGCATAATAATAGGAAGGAAGCCCGGACATGCAAGACCCTTCCGGCTGCGGGAAAGCAGCCGGAAGGAAAGAAGAGGAAACAGCTTGTTTACTCTGCCGTCACGTCGATGGCGCGTTCGGACAGTTCCGCGGGGACGGTCAGACCGTATGCCGCCAGCGCATCGGGGTTGACGTACAGGTAGGAATTGCTGATGGTCTCGTAGGGGATATCCTCGGCGCTTTCGCCGCGCAGGACGCGCGCCGCCATGCGGCCGGTCTGACGACCAAGTTCGGTATACTCAATACCTTCGGACGCAACGCAGCCGTTGATGACCTGCTCGATTTCGCTGCCGAACACGGGCTTGCCGTATTCTTCGGACTTCTCCAGCACAACGGCAAGGTAGCTGACGACGGTGTTGTCGGTCAGGTTCGTGGTGCAATCCACCTGCGGGAGCAGCGCGTCAAGCGCCATCGGGAGGTCAGCGCCGGTGGAAATGCCCTTGTCGATGATTTCAAAGCCGTAGTTCGGGGCAAGTTCCTTGTAAAGGGCGAGGGTTGCGTCGCTGTTGGTTTCGCTCGTCGTATGCAGGATGCCGATTTTCGTTGCATCGGGCATCAACGCGCGGATGAGCTTGAGCTGGGCTTCCACAGGCAGCGCGTCGCTCGTGCCGGTGATGTTGCCGGGGTTCTTGCCATCGGCACTGGCGAGCATGGCGCTGACCGGGTCGGACACGGCAGTGTAGATGACCGGGATGCCCGCATCCTCCGCGGCGTTGAAGGCAGCCATTGCCGCCGGGGTCGCAATCGCGCAAATCATGTCGTACTTGCCTGCCATGACATCGGCAATCTGGGCAGAAATGGCGGTATCCGCCTGCGCGTTCTGAACGTCAAACACAACGTTTTCGCCTTCGACGAAGCCTTCTTCGGCAAGACCTTCGATGAAACCGATGCGGCAGTTGTCCAGCGAACCGTGTTCGGCGAACTGGATGATGCCGATGTGAATCACCTCGTCCGCAAGGGCGGTCGCGCTCAGCAGGAGGAACAGGGCAGTCAGCAGGGCAGTCAGCTTCTTCATCATAATGGGGTACCTTCCTTTCCTAAGTCGTCGTTTTTTATTGGAACAAAAAACGCCCCAGTCGTTTCCGACTGAGGCGGTATTCCCGCGGTGCCACTCAGCTTCGCTTTTCTGTACGAAAAGCGCACTCATCCGCATACACTTGATATGCGCTGCCATGATAACGGGTGCAGATTCCCGTTCTGCCCTACGATGCGGCTGATGGAAAGCAATCGCATCCGCATGTCTCCATGCATCCGCCCTTACGCCCTGCGCCCTTGCTCTCCCAACTCCCCACCTTGGGGCAAACCCTCCGAAGCCCATTCGCTGCTGCCGTCCGCGCCGCCGTCCCACTATCAGCGACTCCCTGTGCCGGACTGAGAAGCAGGTACTCTTCTCCGTCACCGGTTTATGCGACAATCATACACGCAATTTGCGCGCTTGTCAAGCCCTTTTTGCTGTTTTTGTATTGTTTTTTGGCTGTTCTCCCCATTGATTTTCGGCACATAGTAGAAGAAACTTGCGCGGAACGGGAAAATGTGCTATGATGGGAAAAAGAAGCGAAAGGAAAATGCGCATGACAAACGAAGCCGAAGCAGCGATTCGGGCGCTGCAAGGGGCGTCGGAGAACGCGGAAGAGGCGCTCTGGCGCGCGGTGGTGGCGTGTCAGGGGATGCCGTTTCGCACCGCGACGGGGCTGCCGTTCACCTACTGCCTGAAAATCGGGCAGAACGGGCAGCCGAACCGCGAACTGCTCATCGACCGGCGCGAGAAAAGCAAGACGCTCTCGTGGAGCAGTGTCTGTCTGGCGTTCCGGCGCGCACGGGAAATTGGGTATGCCGACCGCCCGAAGGCGCTGGGGGATATCCGCGGCGTGAGCTATGTGTACCCGCTGATGTGGCGGTTCGGGGTGCTGCGTGTGCCGGAAATCGTGGAGAAAAACATGTCGCTCACCCTCGATTTTGGGTTCTTTCGCGATTTGAAGGAGGCGGAAACCATGAATCAGCTGATGCGGACAACCCCGGAAGAAATGGGGCTGCACAGCCGGGACATCCTGAAGCTGCTGGAGCGGCTGGAAAAAGAGAACATCAGCGTCGTCAGCATGATGCTGCTGCGCCATAATCAGGTGCTGTACGAAGCATATTGGCCGCCCTACACGCAGGAGCAGCTGCGCACTGTCTATTCCTTGAGCAAAACGTTCACGGCCATGGCGATTGGTATTGCGGCGGGCGAGGGGAAAATCCGCCTGGATGAGCGCATTGTCGATTTGTTCCCGGAGCAGGCGAAGAACGCGCCCGATTCACCGCAGCTGCAAATGCTCACGATTCGGCATCTGCTGATGATGTCGACGGGGCAGGGAAGCGAGCCGTTCCATCAGGAAAATGCGTGGGATGACGCGATTTCGGCGTTCCTGCGCGAGCCTTTCGTGGATACACCCGGTGAAACTTTCCGTTACAATACGGGCGCGACGTATATGCTGTCTGCCGCCCTCAAACAGCGCGGCATCGACCTTGAAGAGTACCTGCGCGACAAGCTGCTTACGCCGATGGGCATCACCGGCACGCGGTGGATTCGCGACCCGAACGGCATCTGCACGGGCGGCTTCGGCTTCTCCCTGCACCCGGAGGACATCGCAAAGCTCGGCATTCTGCTGATGCAATCCGGGCGCTGGAATGGGCAGCAGCTTGTGCCGGAGTGGTATGTCCGCGAGGCGACGACGCGGCAAATCAGCAGCGGCGATGACCCGAACAGCGACTGGGCGCAGGGCTACGGCTACCAGATTTGGCAGTGCCGGCACGGGGCATTCCGCGCGGACGGCATGTACGGGCAGCTCTGCGTCGTGCATCCGGCGACGGACACCATTCTGGTCACAAACTGCCTTACGCAGAACATGGGCGGCGTGCTGAATGCGTACTTCGACGAGGTGCTGATGAAGTACGAATCGGATGCTGTTGTGGATGAACCAGAGGTTACGGAACGCCTGCGCCAAAAGACGGCGAACCTGCGCTACGAACGCGATTTGCCGGAGGACGATGGCAGCGATATTCCGCCGGAATACCTGAACTTGGATGCGCCGAACGTCTGGATGCGCCTGACGCTGGATGGCGATATGCTGACAATGCGGAATACGCAGGGGCAGCTGCTTGTCATCGCCGGGCGAGGCGGGTGGCACACGATTCACCGCGCTGTGCACTGCGAACCCTTCTTCATGCGCGATAAAGCCGATACGCCGGCGCTGGGGGCATGGGGGATGAAGGACGGTCGGCTGACGCTGAAAATCTTCGAGCCGGAGATGGTGGAGGAAGACACGCTGACGGTGGAAAAGACGGAACAGGGCGTCCGTGTACAGATGAGAATCACCACGACGGGCGACGAAAGGGTGCTCTTCGACCAGACAATTTCGTAACTATCAGGTAAATACAAACAGGACTGCTTCACGCTCGAGGCAGCCCTGTTTTTGGTATTAGCTTTGTGTAAAGTTGCGCATTTTCATCGGCACAACTGCCCGGTAGAGGGTCAGATATGCCTTGCGGAGCGGCTTCATGCCCTGCCAGAGCGTCTGATACGCCTGTCGAAGCGCCTGTGTGTCGCTGGGCAGCAAGTCCGCGCGGGCATAGAACGCCAGCGTCTCAATTTCCCCGACGACGGCCAGTGCGCCCTGTGCGTGAACGGCTTTGTCCGCGCGCTGGAAGAACTGCTGCGGCGTTTCGCTGCGTCCGCGCCGCAAGCCCGCCATCCGCAGGGCATCGTGCGTCGCCTGCATCCACACCATGCAGCGTGCGCTTTCATCCTTCGCCTGCTTGTCGCGCGTGGTCGGCAGTGTCCACCAAATGCGTCCGCCAGCCGCCGCCATCAGCGCAAGCAGAATCAGCAGCAGCCACGGCACGTCCGGCGGTGGATTGTCCGGCGGCGCCGGTGCGGGTTCAGGGGTATTCGTCGGCAGATTCGCTTCCGGCGAGGGCGACGGTGCGGGGGATGGCGTGCTGGTCGGTTCGTGTGAAGCCGATGAGTCGTCCATCTCCGGCGAAGGCGAGGGTGTTGGCGATGGCGACGGGGAGGGCGATGGAGACGGCGAAACCGATGGCGTCGGCAGATCATCCGGCTGGTTGGGCGCGGACGAGGCGTTCTGCGTCGATGTCCACGGCGTTGCGTCGAACGTCACCCAGCCCACGCCCCGAAAGTAGATTTCCGTCCACGCGTGGGCGCTCGTGCCGGTCACAACCGTCTGCCCTGATGCGTCCACATCCGCCACGAAGCCTTCCACATACCGCGCGGGCAGCCCGACCATGCGGCACAGCACCGTCATGGCGGACGCGAAGTGCGTGCAGTAGCCTTCGCGCGTCATCAGCAGGAAAGTCGAAACGAAATCGAGGTTCGACGCCTGTTCGGGAATATCCAGCGAATAGCGGCAGTACGCCTGCAAATACGACTGGATGCTGCGCGCCATTTCGTAGGGTGAATCGGCGCTTCCAGCGGCATTGCGCGCGAAGTCGAACAGGCGCTGTTCGAGGTGACCGGGCAGCCCGGTGTACAGCTTGCGGATGTCCTCGTACTGGGCGTCGGTCAGCTGTGCGCCCGCATCAATCAGCTCCGCCAAGCCGCTCTGCCCGGCGGTCAAATCAACATACGTCGCTGTCCATGTGTCGCCGGAGGTTAAATTCCGCGTCGCGAAAATCTCGCTGCCCGCGTTGAAATACGGCACGATGCCGCTGCCCACGGACAATTCGCGGATGCGCTGCGGCACAAACAGGCTGCTTGCGCTGTCCGACAGCATGGTGACGGTGACGGTCTTTGCTGGCAGATTCGCCGCGATTGTCTCGTTCGGCAGCGTCAGGTCGAATGTCTGGGAGCGCAGATTCTGCCAGCGCGGGCTGCTCCACAGGTAGCGCCGCCCGCCTGTTTCGTCAATCCACATGCTGCCTGTGTATGAACTTTTGGTTACGGCACGCAGGTAAATTCGCCCGCTGCCGCTCACGCGAAGAACGGGGCGTTCGCTGGGGGTCGCCGCGCCGCCAAGCTGCGTCGGCCCTTGAGGATAGTACCCCTGCGAGGCAATGGAGAACACGTCGCGCGCGCTGGTGAAGAAAAGGTAGTCATAAATTTTCTGGCGCAGGGCATCCGCCGCTTCCTTCATCGGCTGAACGGTGATGCCGCCGATGGCAACGCCTGTGAAGCTCAGCAGAACGACAACAAGCGTCAGCGGCAGCACGCGCGTGACGGAAATTTCGTCGTACCCGGACACCATCAGCAGCGCAACGCACGGGATGATGGCGGGCAGCAAGCCCCACAGCGCGTCCGGGCGATTGCCCAGCCAGAGCAGCAGCGCCATCAGCAGTACCGTCGCCAGCGCCGGATATGCGCCCACGCGGCGGCTGGTCAGCCCATAGCCGATGAAACCGCAAGTTACGCCGAGAATCGCCGCGAAAGGTCGCGCGACAAGCGGAAGCGCCGCCGTCAGCCCCGAAAAATGCAGCAGCAGTGCCCGAACGACCTCAACCGCGTCCGCTGCGCCGCCTGCAATCAGCCATACAATCACGCCCGCCGCGGTGATGCCCGCCGCGAGCACTTTTCCGCCGGGGCGCGTCCGCAGGATGGACAGCAGCGCAATCACCGGCAGGCTTGTCCCCAGCGCAAGCGCCCAGAGCGACGATTCGCCCGTGACGCACAAAAGCGTCAGGATGAGCCCCGACGCCATCAAAAGTGCCAGAATCCCGCGCGAAACCGCGCTGCGCAATTCCTTTGGCAGAGCAGACACCTCCTCACCATGTTTGGAAGAAATCAACCAGTTTCGTCCAACTGTCCGCACAGGCACGGTTGGACTCCTTTGGGTATTTTGCTTCCATCGTCATCATTTTCGCCAGCAGACGCTGCGTCGCTTTGGACGATTTTCCCATTCGCGCACAGCAGCGTACACGCCGCGCCGAGGGACAGTCCGCTCATGCCGATTTCCCGCGCGCAAGGCTGCAAAACCTTGACGGTGCGCCCTTCGCCGCTTCCGCCCACGAGGATGACGACCTTCTCCGACGGCGTTTCGCGCTCGTAGAATGTCCCCAGAAAGCCTATTGCATGGCGAAAATCCTCTGCTTGCGAGAAAGACAAGCTATGTCTGGAAGACAGGCAATCCGGTCGCGCCCATCTGGCGCGACACAGCATAGATGTTGGAAAGAGCAGCTTGGGGGGCGCTCCTGCGGGAGCGCAAAGTTACTGGCAGGGACGCTTCGCTGCCTGCGCCTTTGTGGACTTTTCTCTTTGAATTGGTCGCCCGTGGAACAGTTGGGGCGTTGCCCCAAACCCCACAAGGGAGCTCCGCCCCTTGACCCCGCAAGGGGGATTCCCCCTTGACCCTTTTTTTGCCGCCCGGCTTGAGTGCTTTTCCCTACGCTTTGGGTTAAGCGGCTTTTTCGCCTTTACAGCGGCAAGGGCTTCACATACCCCACCTCTACCCCAACTTCCTGCAGCTTCAAAATCATCGGCATCAGCCGCGCGTCCTCCGGCGTCTGCGTTACCAGATACAGCCGCACATTCGGCCCCATCCTCCGCATTGAAAGCATCACATCCACCATCTGACTATCCAAACGCGCCGTAATCACCACCGTACACCCAACCTTCCGCATCCGCCGCATTTCCAGCAGCAGCACCTTCGCGAAAGGCTCCGGATTGCTGAAATCCGCGCACGCAAGGTTTTCCAGCAGCATTTTCAGCCCCATGTCCTTGTCCAGCTCCACCGGGTGTGCGCCGGGAAGCGGCAGGCGCGCCGGATGTTCGGCTTTTGCCGCCTGTACCATCACCGACGCGGCGGTTTCAATCAGCGCGTCGCGCAGGTCGGCGTCTTCCTCCGAATCGGCCTGCTTCGGCGGTTCGGCGCAGTCCAGCAGGACGAGCGCGTCCGGCTGAACGGGGTCTTCAAAGCGGCGAACGAGCGCCTCCTGCTTGCGGGCGGATAACTTCCAGTGGATTTTCTTCATCGGGTCGCCGGGCTGATAGGTGCGCACGTCGGTGGGGTTCGTCACGTCCTCGGAGGCGCGCGCCATCGCTTCCGTGCCCATTTCGCCGGAGGACAGGCGGAGCGGCGCGATGTCGAACAGCTGCGGCAGCACGAGCAGTTCCCCGCCGTCCATATTCGGCTTCTGGCGAATCGTGCATACGCCGAAGAAGTCCGACAGCATCACGCTCTGCACGCCGGGGTGAATCGCGCCGACGTGCGCGGCATGGAAGGAGAGCTCCAGCGCCTGTGACCGCCCCGGACGGAGCTGCATCATCTGCGTACCGCTGGCAGTGCTGTTCGCGCCGTTGACGCCGGAGAGTTCCAGCCACATCGGGGCGAGCGGAATCCACCCGCGCCGCTTGACCTGCACGCTCAGCGTCACATCTTCGCCGCGCTGCACCCGCTCGGTGGAGGCGCGGGAGGATACCTCCAGCGTGGCGGACGCGCGGAACACGCCGTAAATCCCGCTCAGGCACAGCAGCGCAATCAGCAGCGCGGGCATCAGGAAAACGGGACTGCCGGTGGAGAACGCCGCCGTCAGCAGTGTCAGCGTGACGAGAATGGGCAGCGTCAAATGCAGCGTCACCTGCCGCGCCGGACGGTTCTCTGCCTGCTTCATGGCGCTCACAGCTTCACCGGCACGGGCGTATTCTGAATGATGCGCCGGACGACACTTTCCGGCGTCACGCCCTTCATGCGTGCTTCGGGGCTGAGCACGAGGCGGTGCGCAAGCACTTGCACCGCCATGTGCTGCACGTCCTCCGGCACGATGTAGTCGCGCCCGGCGAGCAGCGCGCACGCCTGCGCCCCGTGGATGAGGGCAATGGCGGCGCGGGTGGATGCGCCCAGCTGCAAGGCGGCATCCTGACGGGTGGCGGCGGCGATGGTCGCCACATACGAGCGAACCTCCGGCGAGCAGTAAATCTGCGTGACCATTTCCTGCATGGCGATAACATCCGCCGCCGAGCAGACGGGAGAAAGCGTCGCCATCGGCTTTACCACGCCGGAATAGCGTTCCAGCACGTCCATCTCCTGCTCAATCGTCGGATAGCCGATGGACAGGCGCAGGAAAAAGCGATCCATCTGCGCTTCCGGCAGGGGATATGTGCCCACAAATTCGCCCGGATTCTGCGTCGCCAGCACGATAAAGGGCTGCGGCACGGGGTGCGTCACGCCATCCACCGTCACCTGCTGCTCTTCCATCACTTCCAGCAGGGCGGACTGCGTTTTCGGGCTGGTGCGGTTGATTTCGTCCGCCAGCACCACCTGACTCATCACCGAGCCTTCGCGGTATTCCGTTTCGCCGGTCTTGAAGTTGACCAGCGTGTAGCCTGTCACGTCGGAGGGCATCAGGTCGGGGGTGAACTGAATGCGCCGGAACGTGCAGTCCAGCGATTTCGCCAGGGCGCTGGCGAGCGTCGTCTTGCCCACGCCCGGCACGTCCTCAATCAGCACATGCCCCCGGCACAACAGCGCAATCAGCGCATATTCGATAACTTCCTGCTTGCCCACGATAACGGTGCTGATATTGTTCATCAGCCTTTGAATCATTTGCCGCGGCTGCATACTGCGCCTCCTCTTTGTTGATTCCTCCATCAGTATACCCGTTTTCGGCGGATATTGCAAGCAAAGGGCGCTGTTTTTACATTTGCGCGCCGCGGAGAACAAATGAATTTTCAACGCTCGTTTATCTTTCTGCTGAATGCTTGACACGGTCAAGGTTTTATGCTATGCTTCGTATTTGTTGATATTCCCGGCGTTTTGCCGCATTATGGGAGGAAAGCATGATTCGCATCGTCACCGAATCCATGTCCGATTTTACGCAGGAGGAAGCCAAGGCCGCTGATCTCATCGTGATGCCGCTGCCGATTCGCTTCGGCATGGAGGAATACTGGGATGACGGCGTATCCCTGACGCAGGATGATTTTTATGCGCGCCTGCGGGTTGCCAAGGAACTGCCCAAGACCAGCCAGGTGCCGGTGGAACATTACCGCAAGTGCTTCAACCGTCTGCTGGAGAATCCGGAGGATGAAGTGCTGGTGATAACCGGCTCGTCGAAGCTGTCCGGGTGCTACCAGTCGGCGTGCATTGCGCGGGAGGCGTGCCACGACCCGGCGCGCGTGACGGTGCTGGATTCGCTGAATGCGACGTGCGCGGAGTACATGCTCGTCGATCAGGCGCTGCGCTATCGCCGCGAGGGTGTCAGCGACATGCCGACCATGCTGGCGAAGCTGCGCGATGTGATGGCGCACTACAAAATCATCGGCATGGCGGCTGAACTCAAATATCTCGTCATGGGCGGACGGCTTTCGCCTTTGGTGGGCAAGCTGGGCAACCGCCTGAGCATCAAGCCGACGCTGAAGATTGAGGACGGCATCGTCAGCAAGGCAGGCATGGTGCACGGGATGGCGAAGGGGCGTGCGTGGTACATCGAGCAGCTGAAGGAGTGCCCGCCCGACCCGGACGTCCCGGTCTATATCGGCGGCGCGGACTGCCCGGAGACGGTTGCGCTCATCAAGTCGCAGATTGAAGCGGCGAATCTCGGCATTCAGGATATCCGCTGCGTCAAAATCGGGTGTCTGATTGGCACTTATGTTGGCCCTGAACTGACGCTCGTTGCGTGGAAGCGGAAATAATCAAAACGGCAGCTCTCCCCAAATCGCGGGAAGGCTGCCGTTTCTTTATCTGAATCTGCACAGCGCAACGTGCAAATCCACCGTCACATGCGCATCGGCTCTTTGCGCCAGCGCATCCTTCTCCGACGCCGACAAATCGTGATTCAGCGGCGTCATGCGCACGAAATCGCCCCATAATTCTGGCGAAACGGGCAGTGTCTCATGCACCCGCACCGCCTTCACCAGCTGTGCCTTCTCCCGCAGGTACGCATCCACCTGCCCTTCCTCGTAGGCGGACATGCCCCGCGCCGCGCGAATCTCCCGCAAATAGTCCTGCCCCGGATAGACCTTCACCAGCACGCCGTCCGGGGATAGTACGCGGCGGAACTCGTCGTAATTCGCGGGGGTCAGCACATCCAGCACGGCGGAAAACGTGCCGTCCGCAAAAGGCAGGCGGCGCAAATCCCCCACGCACCAGACGGCTTGGCAGGGCTGATTGGTTGCTTGCAGAATCGCGTCCCGACTGATGTCGATGCCCGCGCCGATGCTGTCGGTTCGGCGTGTCAGCAGGGCGTTCAGGTACCAGCCTTCGCCACAGCCCGCGTCCAGCAGCTTTTGGGGCGCATCCGGCAGCAGCGCGTCGATGGCGTCCGCGACCGGCTGATAGCACCCCGCCGCGAACACGCGCTCACGGGCGGCAAACAGCGCCGCGTCATAGAATGTATCCGCCTGCGCCGAAAGCAGATTAACGCACCCGCGCCGGTTCACATTTATGGCGTGACCGCCCGCGCAAATTAAATTGTCGCCCTGCCGGGAAAGCAGCTGGCGGCAGACAGGGCAAATCAGCCCGTGCAGGTCAGAAACGGCGGCAAACAGCTTTTCGCGCTTGGAAAGCATCGCAAAATCCTCCTTGATATGCTGGACAAATAGGTCAAAGGGGTGTACAATATGCCTGAAATCCATCAGGAAAGGATGAGGAATATGTCTCGAATCGAAACCGTCCGCGCCGCGATGATGCAGGCAATGAAGGATCACGACAAGGAGCGCAAGGAAGCGCTGTCACTGCTGCTGTCCGCGCTGAAAAACAAGGCGATTGACAAGCGCGCCGACCTCACGGAGGACGAAGAGAACGCCGTCGTCCTGCGCGAAATCAAGCAGTGTCAGGAATCCATTGAGCAGGCGAACGGCCGTGAGGATATTATCGCGGAAAACACGCTGCGCATGAAGGTATATCAGGAGTTCGCGCCGAAGATGATGTCCGAGGATGAGGTGGAGGCGGAAGTGACCGCTGTGCTGGCGGAACTGGGGCTGGATGCGCCGACCGCGAAGCAGAAGGGGCTTATCATGAAAACGCTCATGCCGCGCGTGAAGGGCAAGGCAGACGGCGCGCTGGTGCAGAATGTGCTTGCGCGGCATCTTGCGTAAGTCATTATACCAGAAATCGAAATCAAAGAAAAGGGGGAGCAGCCCGCATGAGCTGCTCCCTTTTCGATTGGGTTAAGGCACTACCGCACAATTCGTCGGCAGCGCTGGCGATGCCTTTTCTGCCATCTGCTTCTTGCAGAAATCTCGATTTACCTCCAGTAAACCTTCGATTTCTGCAATCGCATCTGACAAAAAATGCATTCGCCATCGCACCAACTCATTTGTGCGGTATTGCCTTAATAGCATCAGCTGTTCGCCGCCAGCGTAATCACCGTTTCCGCCGTTTTTGCGCCTACCACATCGCCCCTGCAAGGCTCAAACGCAACCGTGCGCGTGCCGCTGCCCGCGTCCGTGAAGGACAGCTTGTAGGTCATCGTCCCGTCCGTTACGTCGTAGATGTAGCGGTTCACGCTGCCGTCAATGTACACGCGGATGCTCGTCGTGTTTGCCACGGTCAGCGTGAAGGTGATTTCCTCGTTCAGCGCCGCCGTCGTTTTGTCCGCGCTGATGGCGGAAATCGTCGGCGCAGGTTCGGTCGGTTCGCTCGTGTCGCGGCGCGGCGGGTTCGTCGCGTCGATGAACGACGCGGCAGGCGTGGAAGCCTTGACCGTCGAATCGCTCTTCGTCACGCTGATTGTCCCCGCCGTCAAGCCGTTCGCTGTCGCCGTAATCTTCATCGCGCCGGATGCGCCGTCGTGCTTCACCACGCAAAGGCACTTGCCGCTGAACGCAGAATGCGTGCTGCCGGAGAGCTTCTCCACGTTCGCGCCGTGTCCGTTGTCCGTGCCGACAATGCTGCCGCCCGTGACAGTAAAGGTCACGCTGTTGTCAGCCGTCGGGCAGCGCGTGCCGTTCTTGTCCAGCACGTCGCAGGTGATGTAAACCAAATCATCCGACGCGGTATTGACCGCCGTCTTGTCGCTGGAAAGCGCCAGTTTCGCGGGCGTTCCCGCCGTGTACTGCACGTCCTGCGCGACCAGCTTGCCGCTGCTGTCGTAACCATTCGCGACGATGGTTCCCGCCGCGTATGCCACCGTGTAGGCGTACTGATTCTTCGTCCCGCGCTGCGAAAGCGTCTTCTTGCCAAGCGATGTACCGTTCAAGAATAACTCGACGGACGCACAGTTCGAGTACAGCCATACGTCGATATTGCCGGATTCGTGCGTCCAGTGCGGCAGGATGTGAATCATCGGGCGGCTGTCCCACATAGACTGGTACATGAAGTAAATGTCCTTCGGGAAACCGCAGGTGTCCACGATGCCGAAATAGCTGCTCTTTGCCGGATACTTGTTCCATTCGGTCGGTTCGCCGATGTAGTCAAAGCCCGTCCAGACAAAATGTCCGCAGGAACGGGCGCTGTTCAAGTAGGCGTTCACCGTTTCTGCCGCCGTGTTGCCCCACGAAACCGCCTTGTTGTCGTAGGACGGATACGCCATGTTCGCGCTGTCTGTCGCATATACACCGCGGCTGGAAAGCGCCGAGGTCGTTTCGCTGCCGTAAATCGGGCGGTCGGTCTGGTAGGTCTGGTTGTTGCCGTTGTAGTTGATGCCGACGACATCGACGATAGCCATCAGCGCCGCCAGATTGCCGCCGGGCGCGTTGTTGCCCATCGTCGTTGGGCGGGTTGTGTCGAGGGCTTTCACCGCGCTGTTCACCATTGTGCAGACGCTGGTGATTTCGCTGGATGAATAGTCGCCAAGCGTCAGGTTCGTGCGAACTTCGTTGCCAAGCGACCACATAATGACCGCCGGATTGTTCCAGTCGCGGCGAATCGTGCTGGTCACGACTTCGCTGTAATGGTCGGTGAAGTATCGCCCGAAATCCTTCTGTTTCTTGCTCTTCGTCCACCCGTCGAATAGCTCTTCCACCAGCAGCACGCCCTTGCGCTGGCATACGTCGAGGTATTCCGCGCCGAACGGGTTGTGCGTCAGGCGAATCGCGTTGCAGCCCATGTTGGTCAGGATGTTCACCTGCCGCTCAATGGTGCTGCGGTTCTCCGCCGCGCCGATGCAGCCGCCGTCGTGGTGGACGCACACGCCTTTGAGCTTCGTGTGGATGCCGTTGAGATAGAAGCCCGTGTCCTTGTCGAATCGGATGCTGCGGTAGCCGTAGGTCACGCGCTTTGACCGCTGAACCCGATTGCCGACTTTCGCGCTGAGCTGTGCTTCGTAGAGGTTCGCCGGGGAAGCCGTCAAAAGCGCAGCCGGCGCATTGCTGGGTAGAATGCTCTGCTGATAGCTTGCCGCCAGCCACGCACCGCCGCCTGCCGTGATGACGGTCGTCGGGGCATAGGTGGTCAGCGCCTTGTACGCGCTGATTTCAGCGGCGGAAAGGGCGGTTTCCACCGGTGTAGCAAGCGCAGCCCAAATAAAAACGTCATTCTCGTCCAAAAACTGCTTAAAGTCATCGAGGGTCGTCGTGCCTTTTTCGGCGAATGCAAAGCCGACAAGGTTATTCTGATTGGCAATCGCCCCGCCGACCGTTTCAGAGCCAAGAGCGGTGGAAAAGTGCGTGCAGAGCACGTTGGACGTGTAAATGCCGCTGAACCACGCAAAGTAACGGTCTACCGCGATTCCCGTTGTCTGCCAAGCGAGGGATGATAACACCTTGATTTTGGTGACGCGCTGCACATACACCCCGCGTGCCAAATCCACCTCATCGCAGACCCACTGCTGTCCGCTTTCGTCCGTGTAGTTCCCGCCGGATGTGACCGGGATGCCCGGCAGTGCGTTCGGCGTTTGCAGCGTCAGCGTCTGCGATTCGTTCGCGCCGTCCGACACCGTGACCGCCACCGTTCCGCCGTCACCCGCGCTGACAATCGGCACGGGCGCGGTCGGGGTCGGCACGCCGTTCTGCGTGCTTTTGCCCCAGACATGCAGCGCCCCCAGCGGTTTCCCCGCCAGCGCGTTCTCGCACGTCAGCGGATTGCCCGATACCGATGCGCTTTTCCCGTTCGCGATTGAATCCCGCTGCTGCGCGTCGCTGATGTGCCATAGCTTCGGGCTGCGGTATGCCACCGTCGCGCTGACGTTCTGCGTTTCTCCTGCCGCAATCACCGCCGACGCATCCGCCGTGCCGACTTTCGCGCCGTCCGGGTCGTACAAATCTACCGTGAACGTCGCCGATGCTTCCGCACCTGTCTTGTTCACCGCGTCGAACGCAACAACCGTTTTGCCGTTGGTCAGGTCACTGTCCAGCTTCGGGGTCGTCACGCGGATATTCTCCATGCGAATCTGGTCATCCAGCAGCGTTACCAGCTCCACCGGGCGAATCATTCCGCTGCCGGAGTACCAGCGCGAGGACGGCTGTTCATTGCGCACAAACACCGCAATCGTATTCACGCCGCTGACCATCTGTTCCGTCACATCCGCCGCGAACGGGTTGTAGCCGTAATAATTCTTGTGTACCTGCTGCCCGTTGACGTACACCGTCGATTCCATGTACACGCCATCAAAGCACAGCACATACCGCCGCCCGTTCTGCTTGTCCACGCTGACGGTCGTGCGATACCACGCGTCGCCGCCATCCAGATACCCGCCCTCATACGTCGCCGGACTGGACGCATTGAAGTCCAGCCCCACCGACCAGTCATGCGGCACGCTGACCGTCCGCCAGCTTGCGTCGTCATAGGACGCTGCCGCTTCCGTCGTCGAGGAATACGCCGTGTTCGCCGTCGCGGATACGAGGTTGAACTTCCACGTATTGAGCGGAACAGCGGATACAAGCTGGTCGGCGGTCGTAACGGGGATGCCGATTTCCTCCAGCGCACGAAGGCGCGCATCCAGCGACGAAAACTGCTCCTGCAGCGCCGCAAGCGAGTAAAAACCGGGAACATCCGCCACGCGGTCGGTGGAGGAGGGGAACACGCAGCCCGTTGCGGCGAAAATGCAGTTCTGCACGTCGCCGCTGGTCAGGGTGACATAGATTTCGATGTCGCCGGGCTGGGCGTAGGCGGCGGGCGGCAGGGTGACGGACGCAATGCTGCCATGTGCGCTGCCGCTAAGCGGGATGGTTGTGCCGGTGCGCAGGTGCTTGACCGTGCCGGAAACGGCGGTGCCGCCGAGGTCAACGGGATTTCCCGCGCGGAGAACCGTGACGGTGATTCGGTGCGCCCGGCGCGCATCGGTGATGAACAGCGCGGGGATGTTCATGCGGCGCAGGGGACGGGTGAGGTCAGCGGTATAAGTGAGAGTAGTGGTAATGTCAGTCAATTTCGCTCCTCCTTGTGTGATGGGTACGGCGGCGCGGGCAGGTACGCCGCGAAATATAGGAACTTACGTTCTCTATATGCGCATGATAGCACGGATGCCCGCAATTGGCAAGAAAATTTGATTTCATTTGAATTGGCTTGATTTCATTTGATTCCGCTTGATTTTGCTTGAGATGGGGGATAGAAAGCCGCGCCCATCTGGCGCGATGGAGTTGTTTGCTTTTTCCTTGCTCCTTCTGCGTGTTTATCCGCATTCCTCCCGCCCTAATTTCGCCTCTCCCTCTTTCCTTTTCCCCCTCCCTATGGTATAATCATACTGGAATCCTATTTCCGAGGAGCAGAAGGCGTATGATGAAGGATCTGGTAGTCATCGGCGGCGGACACGCGGGTTGTGAAGCCGCCCTCGCAGGGGCGCGCATGGGGCTTGATACCCTCCTGCTGACGCTGAATATGGACGGCATCGCTCTCATGGCGTGCAATCCCGTTATCGGCGGCAGCGCAAAGGGGCATCTCGTGCGTGAACTGGACGCAATGGGCGGCGAAATGGGGCGCGCCATCGACGATACGTTCCTCCAAAGCCGAATGCTCAATATGTCCAAAGGCCCGGCGGTTCACGCCCTGCGCGCACAGGCGGACAAGCAGCAGTACCAGAACCGGATGCGTACCGCGCTGATGACGCAGGACAACCTGACCGTCCGGCAGGGGGAAGTCGCCGCGATTGACGTCGAGAACGGGCATGTCACCGGCGTAACGACGACGACGGGGCAGCATATCTCCTGCAAGGTCGCGGTTGTCGCGTGCGGCGTGTACCTCCGCAGCCAGATTATCATCGGGGAGAGCATCACGCCGGGCGGGCCGCAGGGACTGATGAGCGCGCCGAACCTCAGCGGCAGCTTGACGCGCATCGGCTTTCCGCTCCGCCGCTTCAAGACGGGGACGCCCGCGCGCATCGACGTGCGGACGATTGATTTCGACGAAATGACGCCGCAGCCCGGCGACGAGCCAGTGACGCCGTTCTCGTTTATGACCGACCGCGCGCTGCACAATACCTACGCGTGCTATTTGACATGGACGACGCCGGAAACGCACGACATCATCCGCCGAAATCTCCACCGCGCGCCGCTGTATTCCGGCAAAATCCACGGCATCGGGCCGCGCTACTGCCCATCGATTGAGGATAAAATCGTCAAGTTTGCCGACAAGGAGCGCCATCAGGTGTTCCTTGAGCCGGAAGGAATGCAAAGCCGCGAATGGTATGTGCAGGGCATGTCCACATCGCTGCCGGAGGATGTACAGTGGGAGATGTACCGCTCCGTGCCGGGCTTGCGGCGGTGCGAGCTGACGCGGCTGGCGTATGCGATTGAGTACGACTGCATCGACAGCCGGCAATTGCGCCCGACGCTGGAAAGTCTGGATGTGCGGGGGCTGTTTTTTGCGGGGCAGATTAACGGCACATCCGGGTACGAGGAAGCCGCCGCGCAGGGCTTGCTGGCGGGCATGAATGCCGCTTTGACGGCGCAGGGCAAGCCGCCGATTGTGCTCACGCGCGATCAGGCGTACATCGGCGTGCTGACCGACGACCTGACGACGAAAGGCACGGACGAGCCGTACCGCATGATGACGAGCCGCGCCGAGCATCGCTTATCCCTGCGGCAGGACAATGCGGATTTGCGCCTGACGCGCATCGCCTACGAGGCGGGTCTGGCGACGCGGGAGCGCATGGAGCGCACGGAACGCAAGGCATCGGAAACCGCGCAGCTGCTGGGCGAACTCCGCAAGGCGAAGTACACGCCCGGCGTCACGCTGAACGACTGGCTGGAGAAGCATCATCAGCCGGAAGCACAGAATGGGCTAAGCGCAGTGGAACTGCTGAAGCGTCCGGAAATCACGATGTCAGCGCTGGCGGAGCTTTCGCCGGAGATTAGGCAATTCGGCAAGCCCGCGCAGGAGCAGGCGGAAATCTCGGTGAAGTACGAGGGCTATTTGGAGCGACAGGAAACGCTGATTCGCCACGCGCGGCAGATGGAAGAGACGCTGCTGCCGGAGGATTTGCCGTATGAGGAAGTGACCGGGCTTCGGATTGAAGCGCGGCAGAAGCTGATGAAGCAGCGTCCGCGGTCGCTTGCGGCGGCGAGCCGGATTCCGGGAGTGTCGCCCGCGGATGTGGCGGTGCTGATGGTGTTCTTGGAGAAGCATAAGGGCAATGCTTGAATGCCTTTGGGCGGGCGGCATTACTGGATGCTTATTTGCAGCTGAATTTTCTTGTTGCAGGGGATTTCGCCTCCGCAGAGGCGAAACCCCTGCTAAACATGCGGAAAAAAGTATGAAGACGCGCGCAACTCAATCGCGCGAAAGGGTCAAGGGGCAATGCCCCTTAGAAAGAAGGAATAACGATGGGACTGTTCGCAAAACTGCGTGAAGGATTGACCAAGACGCGTGATTCGCTGATGGGGCGCGTCGATACGCTGGTGAAGGAAACGAGGAAGATTGACGAGGACTTCTATGAGGAACTCGAAGATATCCTGCTCATGTCCGACTGCGGCATGAAGGCGACAACTGCTATTATGGATGAACTGCGCCGCCGCGTGAGCGAAAACAAGGTCAAGGACGCCGATACCGCCAAGCAGATGCTCAAAGATATCATGATTGAGCAGATGGACATCCCGCGTCCGCCGCTGCGCTGGCCGATGGTCATGCTCGTTGTCGGCGTGAACGGCGCGGGCAAAACGACTACCATCGGCAAGCTCGCCCTGCGCTTTCAGAACATTGGCCGCCGGATTATCCTCTGCGCGGCGGATACATTCCGTGCAGCGGCGGCTGACCAGCTGACTGTCTGGGCGGAACGCGCGCGTGTGCCGATTGTCAAGCACGCTGAGGGCGCTGACCCCGCGGCGGTCGTCTATGACGGCATCCAGTCCGCCAAGGCACAGGGCGCGGATCTGCTGATTGTTGATACCGCCGGCCGCCTGCACAACAAGAAGAACCTCATGGATGAGCTGAACAAGATGCGCCGCGTGATTGACCGCGAGTTCCCGGAAGCGGATGTGCGCTGTATGCTCGTGCTGGATGCAACGACGGGACAGAACGGTCTGGCGCAGGCGCGCGCGTTCAAGGAAGTCTGCGAAATCGGCGGCATCATCCTGACCAAACTCGACGGCACGGCGAAGGGCGGCATTGCGCTTGCCATCCGGCAGGAGCTGGAAGTGCCGGTGTGGTACATCGGCGTAGGCGAGGGCATCGACGACTTGCAGCCCTTCAATGCTAAGGACTTTGTGGAAGCGCTATTCTAATTAGGAGGGCAATTATGCCGTCTTTATCAACCTATTCGGCGGAGCTGGATTATGCCTACGCACCGGGGATGTTCCCGGCGATGGAATGCCTGCTGCACCGCCCGGAAAGCTGCCGCCGCCTGCTGCTGCATAGCCGAAGCGCCGGAACTGAGGGCGCACAGCGGCTTCGCGAGGAAGCGGAAAAGCACCATATCCGTGTGGAAGAGGCGGACAAGGCGCTTTCCCGCATTTCGGGGAAGGATAACTGCTTCGCGGCGGCGGTGTTCAGCAAGTTCGAGGATGACCTGCACCCTGACAAGCCGCATATCGTCCTGCATCATCCGTCGGACAGCGGCAATGTCGGCACGATTTTCCGCACGGCGCTTGGCTTTGACGTGCAGGATATCGCCGTCATCCGCCCGTGCGTGGATGTGTTTGATCCCAAGACCGTCCGCGCCAGCATGGGCAGCATCTTCCAGCTGCGGCTGCATGTCTATGATGATTTTTCGCAGTATCAGGCGCAGTTCCCGGAACACGCGCTCTATCCGTTCATGCTCGACGGGTCGAAGTCCCTGCCGGATGTGTTGGGCGACATTCCTGACCGATGGACGCTGATTTTCGGCAACGAGGGCAGCGGCCTGCCGCCGGAGTTCAGCCGTCTGGGGCAGCCTGTGCGCATTCCAAGCAGCAATAAGGTGGATTCGCTGAATCTGTCCATTGCCGCGGCGATTGGGATTTACGCCTTTGCAAGGCGGTGACTTGTAAATTCTTCACCCACAGGCGAAATTTGCTTGACGCAGGGCTGCGCTCTGCGCTACAATGAAAAATGCGGAATCCCTTTTTCGGAAATTGGTAGGAGGAAAGAACCATGAAGCAAAGCATGAAAAAGGCGGCGTTGGTGCTGATGCTGGCGCTGGCGGTGCTGCTTGTGCCGCAATGGAGCAATACAGCGCTGGCGGTCACAACGCCGTCGGATATCACCACGGGCAGTGACCTGCCGCCCGCGCCGCCGCTGCCTACGCCGCCCGCGAAAGGCGAAGTCGTTATTTCCGGCGCAAAGACGGTTCGCGGCGGCGAGAAGCTGACGTTCTCCGTCACCATCGACGGAAAAAACGTCCCGAACAGCGATTTGGAATGGACGCTGTACCCGGCGGATGCTTCGCTGGCGACCATCAAAAGCGGCGTTATTACCACCAAACGTGTGGCATACACGCACTATGTGCAGGTGTCGGCGGCGCTGAAAAGCGACCCGTCGCGCTATGCGAACTTCCGCCTGTGCATCGCGCCGGGCGTGAAAAAAATCACCGTCAGCGCGCCCACGACGTATGTTGATTTGAGCGGCAGCAAAACTTTGCAGCTGAAAGCGACGTGCGACCCGGAGGACGCGATTGCCGATGTCACATGGTCGAGCAGCAGCAGCAAAATCGCGACGGTAGATGCAAGCGGTCTGGTGACGGCACGCAAAACCGGCAAAGTGACCATCACCGCCACGGCGAAGGACGGCAGCAAGGTCAAGGGCCGCATCACCCTGCGCGTCGTCAGCGGCGTGACGGGGCTGACCATCGAGGGCGCAAGCAGCGTCGCGGCGGGCAAGTCCATCACGCTCAAGGCGGTGATGATGCCGGCGGATGCGACGGAAAAGGGCGTCGTCTGGTCGGTGGACTGCGACAAGAGCATCGCCGCCATCAGCCAGAGCGGCAAGCTGACGACCAAGAAAATCAGCGCGATTACGACCATTACCGTGACGGCGGTGTCCAAGCAGAACAGCGCGATTCGCGCCACCCACACGGTTACGATTCGCCCGGTGACGACGGGACTTGCGATTTCCGCGCCGCGCCTGACGATTGACCTCGCATCCCCGACGCTTCAGCTGACGGCAAAATGCATCCCGGAGGACGCCTCCCAGCAGGTGACGTGGTCGACCAGCAACAAGCGCGTTGCGACGGTGGATGCAAACGGTCTGGTGACGGCGAAGAAGGTCGGCAAGGTGACGATTACCGCCAAGGCGACGGACGGTTCGGGCCGCTCGGCGAAAATCACCCTGACGGTTGGAAGCGCGGTTGGCACGCTGGAAATCCGCGGCGCAAGTGCCGTCGCGCAGGGCAAGACCATCACGCTGAACGCCGTCATCACCCCCGCTACGGCGACGAACCAGAAGGTTATCTGGTCGGTGGATTGCGGCAAAGACATCGCGACCATTGACCGGCATGGGCGCTTGAAGGCTGGCAAGGGGTTCACCGCGCCTGTGACCATCACGGTAACGGCGGTCAGCGCGGAGAACAGCGCGATTACGGCGACGCGCACCGTGCAGATTCTGCCCCCGGTAACGACGGTTGCTATTTCCGCGCCGAGAAACTACATTGATGTGGACGGCGAGGACAAGACGCTTCAGCTGACGGCGCGCGTTTTGCCGGAAGATGCCGCGCAGAGCGTCACTTGGTCGACCAGCAACAAGCGCATTGCGACGGTGGATGCAAATGGCGTTGTGACCGCGCTCAAGGCGGGTACGGTGACGATTACCGCGACGGCGACGGACGGCACGGGTGTCCGCGCGAAGTTCACCGTCAAGGTACAGAAAACGGTCAAGTCGCTGACTATCAGCGGCGCGGAAAAACTCGGCGGCGGGCAGTCCACGACCATCAAGGCGACGATTCTGCCCAAGGATGCCGCGAATCAGAAGGTTATCTACTCGCTCAACTGCCCCGCGAGCGTCGCGACGATTTCGACCAGCGGCGTGCTGACCACGAAGAACGTGACAGAAATCACGACGGTAACGGTGAACGCTGTCAGCGCGGAAAACAGCACAATTTCCGCAACGTGGACGCTTGTCATTTACCCCAAGACGACGAAACTCACCTTGACGGCAGCCAGCAGCTGGATTAACGTTGGCGCGTCGGTGCAGCTGCATGTGTCGGCAACACCCGAAACGGCGCAGATGCCCATCCGCTGGCGCAGCAGCAACACCCGCGTTGCGACGGTGGATGCAAACGGCGTTGTGCGTGGCCTCAAGGCGGGCACAGCGACGATTACCGCCCGCACGACCGACGGCTCGAACAAGCGCGCGTCCGTGCGCGTGACGGTCGGCATTCCGGCGACGGGCGTGGTGATTACAGGCAATCGCATCGTCCGCGCGGGTGCGACGCTCCGGCTGATGGCGACGGTGCAGCCCGCGAACGCCACGGTGAAGCGTGTGACGTGGGCGGTCAACTGCCCCGCGAGCGTTGCGACGATTTCTGGCGACGGGAAGCTGCGCGTGTCCGCAAACGCGGAAACACAGATTATCCTCGTCACCGCGACGGTGAATGACGGTCAGCGGGTGAGCGCGGCATACCCGGTGTACATTCAGGGCAAAGCCCCGGTGCTGCCCACGCCGACCACCCCGGATGCGCCGGAAAAGTAAGCAGAATAAAGAACAGACCAGCATGGTGTGATGCCGTGCTGGTCTGTTTTTGGTGATGGATTGAAGAGGATGTTCGGGGAAAGCAGACAGAAACGGAAGTCAAGCAATTCGGTCGCGCCCATTTGGCGCGACAATGTGCAAGTGGTTAGTAGAGCAGCTTGGGGGCGTTCCTGCGGGAGCGCGAAGTTACTGGCAGGGACGCTTCGCTGCCTGCGCCTTGTTGACTTCTTCCTTTGAGTAGGCTTGACGAGAAACAGTTGGGGCGTTGCCCCAAACCCCACAAGGGAGCTCCGCCCCTTGACCCCGCAAGGGGCAATTGCCCCTTGACCCCTTTTCGCGATTGAGTTGGTCTCTTCTTCCTACTTCTTCCGCGTGTTTATCCCTTTAGCCCTCGAAGGCGAAGGGCGCGAGCGGAAGACCGTTCCGCCCAAACAAAGCGACCTTCCCCCAATTCACATATGCATACCTTACCTTCGCCGGGTGGAGCACTGCCACGCTCCGCAAGCGCATCTCCGTCCCATCCAGCGTCACCGACTGCACAGGGTGATACGCCCCGTCCTCCCCGGCAATCTCCAGCAGCAGTTCGCCCGTCTCCCGGCGCAGCACAGGTGCGCTCAGCGTGACAACGAGCGTATCTCCCTGCGTATACTTCCCCAGCGCGCGGGGGGATTCCGGCGCGTCCATGCCATAGACGACGCGCAGGGCAACGTCACACAGGCGCTCACCGGGGGTACGCTTGTCGGTCGGGTGGATGTTGTCGAACTCGCCGCAGTCCAGCAGAATCGCCAGACCGCCGGGCTGGAGGGCGCTTGCCGCCCGTGCCTGTGCGAGACGCAGGAGCGCCCAGTCGTGCTTATCCTCGTCGCCGGCGGCAATCCACATCGGCAGCTGCACGTTGAGGAAGGGGAGCGAATCGTCGCGGAAAAGCTGACGCAGGCGCATCACCATGGCGGTCAGCAGCACGTCGTAATGCTCGGTTTTCGCGGTGTCATCCTCACCCTGATAATACAGAATGCCGGTCAGCGTCGCGGGAACGACGCGCTTGGTCATCGTTTCAATCAGCCCGCCCGGACGATACGGCGAACCGGGACCAACCGGCGGATGCCAAGGGCAGGGGCCGACGGTTTCGTTGATTTCCGGCCACGAGATACCGGGATTGTCCTTCTTCAGCTGAGCAACATGCGCATTCCACGCGTTCATTTCAACCCAGAAAGCATCTTCCTCCTGCCGCCACTGATCGAAGGGCTTGTCGCCGCCCTGCTCACGGTAGCGGGTGATGTAGCGCTGCCCCTCGGCGGTTGCTTCCAGCGCTTCCTTGTCCATCCAGCAGGTCACGGACGTACCGCCCCAGTAGCAGTCAATAATGCCGATAGGGCAGTCAATCGTCCGCGCGAGTTTGCGGGCGAAGAAGTACGCGACGGCGGACATATCCCGCGCATAGCCGGGGCGAACGCGCTCCCAATGAGACGCGGCTTCGGCTGCAATCGCGTCGTCATCCCAGACGCTCTTTTTCGGGACGTTGAAGTAGTGCACCAGCGGGTCGTCATGCGCCGCGATTAAATCTTGCCCCTCGTCGGCGTTTTGCAGTTCCAGCTCCATGTTGCTCTGCCCAGACGCGAGGTAGACTTCGCCAATCGAAATATCGGTGGATGTGCACGTTTCTGCCCCGCAGGTGACAGTCAGTGTGCAGCTGGTCGCCTGTTCCATCGGCGGAAGATGCAGGAGGAAGCGTCCGTCGCGCGCTGTGCAGACACCTTCGGAGAGAATCAGCCCATCCGCCGTCGTCACGCGCCCGGCGACAGTTTGCCCATCCGCCGCCGTACCCCAGACGCGCACTTCCTTGCGGCGGCACAGGACAGCGCCATTGCCAAACAGGGGCGCAAGTTTGAATTCAATTGCCATTAGTCGTCCTTCTTTCCCATAAACGCAAGGTTGTGCGAGATGAGCAGGCAGCGCTGGCGCACGCAGTCCGGCGAACGCAGCGGGTCTTTGGGCGTGTGCAGCAGATAGTCGCACAGGCGGTCAATGTCCGTTTCGGCGACGTGCAGGCGCGTGTCCGACGAAGCATAGTAGATGTACACCTTGCCGTCGTCATCCGCAATCGCGCCGTTGGAGAACACGACGTTGCTCACGTCGCCCACGCGCTCGTGCCCCATCGGGCCAAGCAGCATCCCCGACGGTTCGGCAATCACGCGCGACGGGTCATCCAGCGCCGTCATGAAGGCGTACAGCACATAGCGCAGACCTGCCGCCGTGTTGCGAACGCCGTGCGCGATGTGAATCCAGCCCTTGTCGGTGCGAATCGGCGTTGCGCCCGCGCCGTTTTTGCTTTCGGTGATGGTGTGGTAGCGGCGTAGGGAAATGATTTTCTCCTCATCAATGACGGGGTGCTCAATATCCTTGCACAGCCCGAAGCCGATGCCGCCGCCCGAACCCGTCTCGATGAAATCATCCATCGGACGGGTGTAGAAGGCATATTGTCCGTCCACAAATTCGGGGTGGAGGACGACATTGCGCTGCTGCGGCGAACGGAGCGTCTTGAGGTTCGGCAGACGCTCCCAGCTCTGCAAGTCCTTCGTGCGTACGATGCCCGCCGCCGCAACCGCCGCGGACAAATCGCTGCTGGTGCGGTCTTTGCTTTCGGAGCAGAATACGCCGTAAATCCAGCCGTCTTCATGCTGCGTCAGGCGCATGTCGTAGACGTTCGTTTCCTCTGCGCATGTATCGGGGAGGACGACAGGATAATCCCGGAAGCGGAAGCCCTCAGTGGGCTTGTCGGATTCGGCGACGGCGAAGAAGGACTTGCGATCCATGCCCTCGACGCGCACGACGAGGCAGTACTTGCCGTTCAGCTTGATCGCGCCGCTGTTCATGGTGGCATTCACGCCCAGCCGCTGCATCATGAAGGGGTTCGACGCGGGGTCAGCGTCGTACATCCAGAAGGGCGGGATGTGCTCGCGGGTGAGGACGGGGTAGCGGTAGCGGGTATAAAGCCCGTTATAGAAGTGGTCATTGGCGGGGTTCGGGCGCGCGATGAGGCGCTCGTAGGACTCCATCAGAGAGGAAAAACTGCGGATTTGCATAGCAGTGGTCGCTCCTTTTTTCTTGTTTTGGATGCTGATTGGTTTTGATTGTTGCAGGGGATTTCGCTCCTGCGGGAGCGACAAGGGGGCAATGGAAACAGACGAAGTCTGCGGTCGCCCCCTTGACCCCTTCGCAGTGCATACTCCTGTTTATTGATTTGTATTGCTGCTTAGGGACGAACGGCACACCAACTAAATTTGTTTCGATAAAGCTCAACAAACTTAGATGGGGACGCGAAGCAGTCCAGAGGGCGACCGCAAAGCCCTCTGGTCGCCTCCGCAGAGGCGAAATCTCTGCATCAACACGCGAAAGCAGTATGAAAGAGAAATCAACTCAATCGCGCGAAAGGGTCAAGGGAGGAACTCCCTTGCGGGTGCAGGGCAGCGCCCTGCCGGAGTCCAGAGGCAGCGCCTCTGGCGCCTCCTCCTGCACAAAAAGAGGGATGTACGCACTCGTACATCCCCGCAAAATCAGAAATCGTCCTGCGCGATGTCGTCGCCCCATTGGAGCTTGGAGTGCGCCTTGATGTAGGTGACAACCTCGTCCACCGTGGTGAACGCCAGACCGACGTTGGTGTCCGCCGCGCCGTAGTAGATGGCGATGCGGCCGGTATCGCCGTCCTGCAGGGTAGCGCAGGGGAAAACGACGTTCGGCACGAAGCCAGTCGTTTCGTAAGGCTCTTCCGGCGTCAGCAGGTGGTTTTCGCAGCGGTACAGCACCTTTGACGGCTCGTTGATGTCCAGAATCGCGCCGCCCATGGAGTACACGAAGCCGTTGCAGGTGGTCGCGACGCCGTGGTAGAACAGCAGCCAGCCTTCGGTCGTTTCGATGGGGGCAGCGCCGCCGCCAATCTTGACGGATTCCCACCAGTTGCTGCCACGCCCCATCACATGGCGATGGTGTCCCCAGTACTCCATGTCGGGCGATTCGGAGATGAAAATATCACCGAAGGGCGTGTGGCCGGAGTCGGACGGGCGGGACAGAAGCTTAAACTTGCCGTTCACCTTGCGCGGGAACAGCACGGCGTTGCGGTTGAAGGGGATGAAGGGGTTCTCGATGCGCGTGAAGGTTTTGAAGTCCTTCGTCTTCGCCATGCCGATGGCAGCACCGTAGAAGTCGGTGCACCAAATGATGTAGTAGGTGTCATCCACCTTCACCAGACGCGGGTCATAGGCGTAGTGCGGCATTTTCGGGTTGCCGTTGTCATCCACAAAGGGCACTTTTTCGCGCTCGACGTCCCAGTGAATGCCGTCCTTGGAATGTCCGAGGTAGACATATGGGATGCCGTTGACCTGCTCGCCGCGCAGAACGGCAATGTAGCCATCCTCCCACGGCACAACGGCGGAGTTGAAGATGCGGGCAATTTCCGGCGTGGGATTGCGCCCCATGACGGGGTTCTCGCTGTAACGCCAGACGGGGGAGGAAAGCTTGTAGTCAGCCGGCTTCTCCTGCCACGGAATGTTGGGAAGGGAGGGGACGTTGAGCATCTTGACAGCCATGTGTACATACCTCTTTCTTGGTTGTTTAACGGAAAGCAGTTGCTCTCCGGGATTAGTGAATGGCAGACACCGGCGCGGCAGAATCACGGAAGACGCATTCGCCGCCAATCACCACGCGCCCGACGGTTTTGCGGTCGCCCGCGCAGCGCTCGCCAATCAGCTTGACCGCCATGCGGCACATCGCGGGGCAATTGACACGGAAGGTTGTCAGCGGCGGCGTGTTGCCGGCGGTCGGGCAGAAATCATCAAAGCCCACGACGGAAATGTCCTCCGGCACGCGGTAGCCGCGGTTTTGCAGGTCGGTAATCAGCGCCTGCGCGGACATATCGCAGTTCACGACGAACGCGGTCGGCATTTTCTCCGGCAGCTGGAAGGTGTGGAACATGCTCCCTTCCGGGTCGCGGTCGGAAAAAACGCATTCGGGGCGCACGGGCAAATCCTTCATCAGCATTGCGGAAAGGAAACCGAGGTAGCGTTCCATGATGGAGGACGTTGCCTTGATATCCCCGACGAAGCCGATGTCCCGATGCCCCTGCTCAATCAGCCAGTAGGTCAACTGCGCCGCGCCGAAAGCGTTGTCGCTGACAATGGCGTCAGTGGTGACAAAGGGGTCGTGGAAGTCCAGACAGATGACGGGCATTTCCTGCCGCGTCAGCAGCTGCATATACGGGGAGGTTAGCTGCCCCAGACAGATGAGCGCATCGACGTGGCGCGAACGCAGGAGATTCGGCAGGGTCAGCGCGGTCTGCATGTCATGCGTGACCAGCTCCATGATGCCGAAATGCCCCGCGTCGGTCAGCGCCTGCACGAGCTGCTTGTAGAAAGTTGCATAAAAGGACACGACGGAGAAAAAATTCTCCGGAATGAGGATGCCGACATCCAAACCGGATGTGGGCGTGGTTTGCGGCGCGTTGGGGTTGACATAGCCGAGTTCGGATGCGCGGCGGATGATTTTCTGCCGCATTTCCTCACTCACGCCGGATTTTCCCGCGAGCGCCTTCGACACGGTGACGGCGCTGACCCCCAACTGCCGCCCAATGTCACGCATGGTGATACCGCTCATGGTGAAATAAAACCTCCAGATTTGTGGATGTTTGCGAGGGCAAAGTCCGTTTTTTTCGTTGATTTTCGGATTTCTTGATGCTTTTGTGCTTGTTGACGCAGAAGCGAAACCCCTGCATAAACACGCGAAAACTGTATGCAGGTGTCACCAACGCAATCGCGCGAAAGGGTCAAGGGAGGGGACTTCGTCCCGTTTCATTCTCCCTTGCGGAGTCCAGAGGCAGAGCCTCTGGTCACGCCAGATGCTCCATCAACCGCAGGCACATGCGGCTGTTGTGGTACGGACACTTCCACTCTTCCACAATCGGCTTATCCGTCGGGACGCCGGATTCGGACAGCGACCAGAACCACTCGCTGTTCGGACGCGGGTCAACGAAGGCGCGGCGGATGTAGGCAAACTGCGCTTCCGCCTGCCTCAGCCAAGTGGATGCGCCTGTCAGCTCGTAGGCATTCAGGAAGCCCAGCACCGTCTCCGCCTGTACCCACCAGACACGCGTGTGGTCAACTTTGCCCTCGACAACTTCGTTCTCCAAGCCGTGGTCGGTGAATGCGCGTTCGCGGACAGCTTCCGCCAGCGTCAGGCACATGTGCAGATACGGCGCGCGGTTTGATTCGGGCAGCAGCGTCTCTGCCGCGTCCCAAATCAGCCACGAGGCCTCAATGTCGTGCCCGAAGGACTGCATGTCCAGCAAAGAGCGGTAGTTGCGGTCGTAGAAGACCTCCAAGCGGCGCTTGCCCGGATTGTACATCACGTTCAGGAAACGCTCTAAGCAGACTTCTCCGGCGCGGCGCACAGCTTCGTCCGGCATGGCGCGGTATAATTCCGCATAGCCCTCCAAAACGTGCAGCAGCGTGTTCATCGTGCGGGACGCCGTCTCGTGGCGCTCCATCAGCTTCGGGTTGTCAGACAGCTTCTCGTTGCCGACGGGGGTGAAATCCGGCTCATAGGCCTCGCCGTAGCCGCCCGCGTCGCTGCATTTCGTCTCAATCAGGCGGAAAAGCGCCATCGCCTTGTCGCGCGCAGGGGCGTAATCCGGGTCACTTTCGCCGATGGCGCGCATGTACGCCGCCAAGCCGTAAATCGCGAATGCCTGACAATAGGTGTGCTTTGTCTTGTCCAGCGGCTCACCGTCCGCCGTCACCGACCAGTACACGCCGCCGCGCTCGGTATCCTCAAAATGCGGCAGGAATGCGAACGCATGGCGCGCATAGCGCAGCAGGGATTTATCGCCCGTCACGCGCGCCGCCGTCGAGAACGTCCACAGAATGCGGCTGTTGAGGATGCAGCCCTTGTGTGCCCCGCGCTCCACGGACAGGTCATGATTCACATAGCCGAACCAGCCGCCGCGCTCCCAATCGGTCAGGTTCTCCCAGAAAGGCAGAATGGTCGTAAGCAGATGGTGCGAACAATCCTGACGAAACATGAAGCATTCCTCTCTTCCTGTTAGCTTAACAGTTAGGCATATGGGTATTATAACCCGGAAAAATGCCCTTGTCAAGCGGCAAAAGAAGAAAAAAGCTGATAAATATGGCGGAATTTTCACCGAAAGGAACAATGAAAGGAAACGACGTAAGGCTAACGTGTAAACTAATCAGCCGGCAGGAAAAAAAGCCGTGCAGGGGCTTGCTTTCACGGCGGAAATGTGGCACAATATAAGGTAGCATCGTATCAAAATTCGGTGCTGCTTTTCAGTTTGAAACTGGGAAAGAAATAGTGGAGGAAATCAATCAATGGCGGAAACACAGAAAATCGTCATTCTGAATTTCGGCGGACAGTACACGCAGCTGATTGCGCGGCGCGTGCGCGAATGCCATGTGTATTCCTGCGTCCTGCCCTATGACGCGAGCCTGGAGACGATTCGCGCGCAAAACCCCGTGGGCGTGATTCTCTCCGGCGGCCCGGCGAGCGTGCTGGAACAGGATGCACCCCGCTGCGACGAGGGCGTGTATCAGCTGGGCGTGCCGGTGCTGGGCATCTGTTACGGAATGCAGCTGACGGCGTATTTGCTGGGCGGCACGGTGGAAAAGGCGGCACAGCGCGAGTATGGCCGAATCACCGTGACGATGGATGATAAGACGAGCCTGCTCTCCGGCATGTCGGATGCTTCCTCCTGCTGGCTGAGCCATACCTATCAGGTGAAGAAGTGCCCGGCTGGTTTCCACCCGATTGCGCACAGCACGAACTGCCCCGTTGCGGCGATGGCGAACGACGACCGGCGCATCTACGGCGTGCAGTTCCATCCGGAAGTGACCCACTCCGACGAGGGACGCACGGTCATCGAGAACTTCCTGAATATCTGCGGCTGCGTGGGCGACTGGTCGATGGAAACCTACGCGCAGACGGCGATTGCCAACATCCGCGAAATCGTGGGCGACAAGGGCACGGTGCTGCTGGGACTTTCCGGCGGCGTGGACTCCTCCGTCGCGGCGGCGCTGATTTATAAGGCCATCGGCGACCGCCTGACCTGCGTCTACGTTGACCACGGCTTCATGCGCAAAGGCGAAACCGAGCAGGTGGTGAATGTGTTCACGCACACTTTCCCCGTGCGTCTGGTTGCGTCCGACGCCAGCAAAATCTTCTATGAGGACTTGAAGGGCGTTTCCGACCCCGAAACGAAACGCAAGATTATCGGCCGTGACTTCCTGAAAGTATTCAAGGCGGAATCCGAAAAGCTCGGCAAGCTGGACTACTTCGCGCAGGGTACGATTTACCCGGACGTTATCGAGAGCGGTCAGGCGACGGGCGCGGCGGTCATCAAGAGCCACCACAACGTCGGCGGTCTGCCCAAGGAACTCGGCTTCACGCAGCTGATTGAGCCGCTGCGGATGCTGTTCAAGGACGAAGTGCGCGCGCTGGGCGAAACGCTGGGTCTCCCGCACGATCTTGTCTGGCGTCAGCCGTTCCCCGGCCCCGGTCTGGCGATTCGTGTCATCGGCGACCTGACCCCGGAAAAGGTGGAGATTGTCCGCGAGAGCGACGCGGTGCTGCGCGAGGAAATCGCCAAGGCCGGTCTGGACGCCGATATCCACCAGTATTTCACCGTCCTGACTGGCATCCGCTCCGTGGGCGTCATGGGCGACGAGCGGACGTACGACTACACCGTCGCCATCCGCGCGGTCACGACGGACGACTTCATGACCGCTGACTGGGCGCGCATCCCGTACGACGTCGTGCGCACGATTTCCGCAAGGATTGTCAATGAGGTGCCACATGTGAACCGCGTCGTGCTGGACGTGACGACCAAGCCGCCGGCGAGTATTGAGTGGGAATAATGAAAAAGTGGATGTAAAGGGCTGCAAAACCTTGAAAACACGCACTTTTTCAAAACAGGATTGCCTGTTTGGTAGCAAGATGATAGCAGACGCGGCGTTCGTGCTATTCTGATGTGTCGGATGGCGCGAATGGCTTGCGGGTGCTGGAATATAACTTTATAGGATGAAAAAGGCTCTGCTGACTTCCGTGAAGGAAGAACGGCAGAGCCTTTTGCTGTTACTCGGATTGATTTGTGGGAAAATTGGTGAATATATCGGGGGGATATGGTGCCAGTGACCGGTACATCATTTGTGCGGTGTTGCCTTAAAAATTTTACCATTGAGAGGATTGACAAAATAGAGGAACTTATGTACACTAAATATGCAATTTAGCTGTTTGAATTTAACAAAAAGATGGAGAGATACTATGAAGAAGTGGTACGCGAAGTCGAAGCGTCCCGGACGCAAGCAGGTGGAGGTGAAGGAACATCTTTGCGCGGTGGGAGAATTGAGCAAAGAGTATGGAAGACAACTGGGCATGGAAAAAGAAGCGGAAATGGCAGGAACGGTTCATGATGCTGGCAAGCTCACAGATAAATTCCAAGATGTTTTGGAAGGAAACGCATCCAGAGTAGACCATGCAAGGGTGAGCGCTGCGTTTTTGCGGTGGCTTCTGATTGCTACACATAAATGCGCAAGTAAGGAGATTGCAAGTACCAATTACGCGCCCATTTTAGAGGCAATCAATGCACATCATGGAACGCTGCTCTGCTACGACCAGCTGAAGTATTCGCTGCGTGAATGCATGACAGCGCAAAAGTGGTTGGAAGGCAATGATGGAAAGGAGGTTGCATTAACAGGAAAAGAAAATTACCGTGTGCTTGCGGAGATATTTCATGAAGAACTTCCGCAGTGGGAATGTCCTGAACCTAAGATCATGACGCTTGGGGAAGAAGAACGGATGCTTTGGTCGCGAATGCTGCTTTCTTGCTTGGTGGATGCAGATTACACCGCATCAGCGGAAGAAGATGGAGAAATCATCCCGGAGCCGCCGAAATGTGATGCGGAAAACTGGCTGGAGCGCTTAAATGCGCATCGGGCGAAACTGGCAAGGAACTCAACGGCTGATAAAAAACTCAATGCACTGCGGAATGAGTTGTTTGAAACGTGCGGCAGGGCGGGGGATTATGCGCCGGGGATTTACACCCTGACAGCGCCTACTGGCACAGGAAAAACGCTGGCCTTGCTGCATTTTGCGCTGCGCCAATGCCGCAAGAACGGTCAGCAGCGAATCATCATTGTGCTGCCGTTTATTACGCTGACGGAACAGAATGCAATTGAATATCGGAAAATCCTTGGGGATGACGTTTTGCTGGAAGATCATAGCCAACGGCAGCTGACAGAAGAGCAGCGAAAGTTTGCACAGCGCTGGGATATGCCAGTCATTGTGACCACATCAGTGCGATTTTTCGAGGGGCTGTTTGCGGCAAAAGCCCCGAATCTTCGGAAACTGCATCGGTTGGCGAATTCTGTAATCATTTTCGATGAAGCGCAGAGCTTGTCTGCAGAATTGTTTCCTGCGACGCTCAAAACCATTCAGGCGCTTTGCAATCTGCCGAAGAAAAATGTGACGATGCTCTTTTCTACGGCGACACAGCCGGATTATCAATCAATCCCTAATCTTACTTGGCATGCTACGGAGATTTGTCCGAACCATGCCGATATGTATCAGCAACTTCGCCGCGTTCAGGTGACATGGCGAGTTTTGCCGAATGAGAGAATCTCGTGGGAAGAAATTGCGCAGAAAATGGCGGCACAGCGGAGCATCTGCACCATTGTGAACATGAAAAAGCACGCGAAGAAGCTGTTTGATGCGCTGAAATTGGTATGTGAGACGGAATCAGTATTCTACATCACGACGGAATTGTGTCCGGCACATCGGCGCGTCGTGATAGAGCAAGTCAAAAAGCGGCTGCGCGACGGCTTGCCTTGCCGTGTGGTTGCGACGCAGTGCATCGAAGCGGGGGTGGATTTGGACTTTGACAGCGTTTTCCGCGCGCTGGCCCCGCTGGAATCAATCATTCAGGCGGCGGGAAGATGCAATCGAAACGGCCGCCATCCCGAAGGCGGGCAAGTGCTTGTGTTCCTTCCGGATGAAGATAATCTGTATCCGGATAATTGGTATAGGAAGGCGGCAATGCTGGTTAGTGAATTGCATGATGAGAAACCGATTGATCTGATGAATCCGAGCGACATTCAGCGCTACTATCAGAAGCTCTTTTGGAAGTTGAAAGGGAAGAAGGAACTGAGCGAGGCTATCCAAATGCAGGATTATGCAGGGGCTGAGAAACAATATCGCATCATCAAGAATGACGGCGTGCAAGTGCTTGTGCCATATGAACCTGAAAACAAGCTGTTTGAGAAGCTGAAGGAAGAAGCCTTGGAAAACGGCGTGACGGCGAAGTGGATGCATGAAGCTGCAAAGCTGTGCGTGACGGCATATGCGAATGATGACTTCAACTGTTATGCGGAGCAGCTGTATTTTGCGGGAAAGCGGAATGAGAGCAGGCAGCCATCCGGCTATTGGGTGCTTCGCAGGAAGGATGATTATCATATGGATACGGGGATGCAGTTGAAAAATGATGACTATATGTGGTGAAAAAATTCTTATATACCAGATTTGCCATTGACGATTCAGGTGCAATGTATTATACTTACATTGACAGCACTGCTTGACGCTTTGTTTAGTACGCGAACGGGCGGTAAGCTGAGAATTGAAAAAATGTAAGGATAATGCTATCCTCTCTGCTGATTTGGCAGAGAGAAGAACATGGAGGTGATGAAAAATCATGGAGATTTCAGTGACCGTTTGGGGTGACTTGGCGTGCTTCACTTCGCCGACAACGAAAGTAGAAAGGCTTTCGCAGGCAGTCCCAACACCATCAGCAGCACGAGGTATACTGTCAAGCGTGTACGCGAAACCTAAAGAATTTTTTTGGATGGTGACAAAAATTGAGGTGCTGAAGCCGATTCGCTATATCAGCGTCAGGCGCAACGAAGTGAAGTCCATATTGGGAAATAATATGGAACCAATCAGCGCAGAGGATGAGCGGACACAGCGGCAAACGGTTTTCCTGTATGATGTCCGCTACCGCATTACCGCGCAGATTGTGCCGCGGCCGGATTATCATGGTACGGTGGAGCAGCTGTATGCACAGGCTGAACGGCGAATTAAAGGTGGCAAGTGCTTTTGCCAGCCTGCGCTCGGCTTAAGGGAATGCGTCGCGTACTTTTCTGAAAGTGACCCGAACGAAAAGCCGATTCAGCAAGACATGGATTTGGGCTTGATGGTGTACGACATTTTTGACCTGCATGACGCGGAGGTTCGCAAGAAAACGCGGACAAGGCTGTCCCTGTATCATGCGGTGATGAAGCAGGGCGTCATTGAAGTGCCGCCCTATGATAGCACGGAAGTCTTGAAGGGGGATGCGATATGCTGAGACCGCTGTACGATTATGCCATGCGTTACCAGCTGCTGCCGCCTCCGGGCATGGTGAAAAAGACGGTAAAGGCATGGGTTTGCCTTGGCGCAAATGGCACGTTCCTTGGCGTGAGGCAGGACGGCGAGGATGAATACTTTTGCCCTGACATTGGCAGCTTGGCGAATGGCAAAGACAAGTGCAATGTGCTGGTGGAAAAATACGAGGTTGTTTTCTGGAAAGATACGCCGGAAAGCAAAGTTGAGCAAAGAGAGGAAGGCAAAAAGCCGAAAGACAACACGCTCAAGCATCGATACTTTCTTGCTTCTCTTCAGCAGGCAGCGCAGAAAGTACCGGAATTGTCAGTTTGCGTGCATTTGCTGGAGGACGAAACCTCCTGCGAACAGGTCCGGCAGGAATTGATGCGGCTGAAGCTGAAGCCATCAGACCGCGTTTCATTTGAAATTGCAGGAACGCCTATTGTCGAAATTCCGGAGGTGCAGGAATGGTGGCGGGAGTTTCGTCAGCAGTTCGCGCAGCATGGCGCGGCAGAAAGCTTGTGCCTGATTACTGGAGAAAAAACGATGCCGGTTGCTACCCTGCCGCCAATTAAGGGACTCTTGCAAGTTGGCGGACATGGACGCGGTGATGCGCTGTTTTGCTTTGACAAGCCAGCATTTTGCTCGTACGGGCTGAAGCAATCGGCGAATGCGCCTGTTTCTGCGGAATCAATTGACGCGGTGAAAGCGGCGCTTGACCATCTCATGTCAAGCGAAACGCTTTCGCCAACGTTGGCGGGAATGCGCTTTGTCCATTGGTTTGACTGCTATGTTCCTGCGGAATGCGACCCGATGCAGCAAGCACTGGATGGCGATCCTAAGAATCAGGGAACAGAACAGCAGACGGAAGATGATGATGGATACGACGACGATGAAGAATTTGATGAAACGGTAGAAGCACCGTCAAATCCTGATGCTAAACGCGATATTGCAGCCAAACGCATAGAGAGCATTGAAAGCGGAGCAGCGACAACCGCGATTCCAGCCAGCACGCAGTATTACATCCTCCTGCTGTCCGGCGTTACAGGGCGTGTCATGGTTCGCAGCTACGACCACGGGAATTACGGCGAACTGGAGGAGAGCATCCAGCAATGGCGCAATGACTTGCAAATGGTCGATCTCGGTGGAACGGGATTCACAAAAATTAATTCGCTGAAAGCAATGATGATTCGTCTGATGCCGCCGCAAAAGAGCGAAAAGAACGTTTTCAAGCGGATGGACAAGGAACTTTCAGGAATTACGCCAGCGGTGCTGCACGCAATCTTGACGGACAGTATGCTGCCGGATTCCGTGGCGGTTCGTGCGCTGCGATACATTCGCAATCAAATGGCCAGTGCCAGCGAAGAAGATAAACATGCGCCCGTGCCCGATGCAATGTGCTGCCAATGGCTGAAAGTATGGCTGATTCGGAAAAACAATCGAAAGGAAGGCGTGATAGAAGCTATGTATCAGGCGGAAAATACGAATGTTGCGTACCGCTGCGGCGCGTGGGTCGCCGTGTATGCGAGTATGCAGCAGTTTGCAATGAGAGATGTTCAGGCAGGTATTGTACAGCGCTATTATGCGTCTGCTTGTCAGATGCCAGCGCTGGTGCTGGGGCAGCTGTCAATTCTCTCCGTACCGCACCAGGACAAAATCAAGGGCGACTATCTGAAGATGTATCTGGAAATGCTGGATAAGGTGACTTGTGACATTGGGGAAATCCCCACCATGCTGAACTTGGAGCAGCAGGCTTACTTTGCGCTGGGGTATCGCCAAATGACAGCGGAGTTGAATCGGAGACTCAATGAACTGCGGAAATTGAAGAAAGAACAGAAAGCTGCGGCAGAAACGGACGAGGAGGAATAAGAAAATGGCACTGCAGAACCGTTACGAATTTATGTACTATGTTGCTTGCACCAATGCCAACCCGAACGGCGACCCGGATATGGGCAACATGCCCCGGATTGACCCGCAGACCATGCAGGGATTTATCACCGACGTGGCCACGAAACGCCGCATTCGCAACTATATTGAGATTGCTTATCCGGGCGTGCCGGGCATGGGGATTTTCGTGCAGAAAGCGGTGAATCTGAACAAGCAGATTGCGCTGGCAAAGCGCGAAGCAGGGATTGAAGGTGCGAAAGAAAAAAACCCGGTTTATGCGGCGCGCAGAAAGGCGTGCGAACTCTTCTACGATGTGCGCACCTTTGGGGCTGTGATGTCTACTGGCCCCAATGCGGGGCAAGTCCGCGGTCCTGTTCAACTTGCTTTCGGCAAGAGTTTGGATTCGGTACTGCCGCTGGACATATCCATCACGCGCATGGCGGCGGCATTGGGCGGAAATGACAAATCCTACGAGGAATATGAGAAAGCGGAACAGGAAGCGTCTGAAGATAAGCTGCGCACGATGGGACGCAAGCAGATTATCCCCTTTGGTCTGTATGAGGTGCGTGGCTTCATCAGCGCGAATCTTGCAGCGGAAACGGGATTCGATGAAGCTGATATGAAGGCGCTGTTTGAGGCGATTCTCAACATGTATGAGCATGACCGTTCGGCGAGCAAGGGCGAAATGGAGGTTGTTTCTCCGCTCATCATCTTCAAGCACGAAGGCACGGATACGAATCCTGAACAGCGCGCACGTCAAGCCAAATTGGGCTGTGCACCGGCGCATAAACTCTTTGAACTGGTGACGGTGCAGAAGAAGGTGGATTTCCCCCGCAATTATCGTGACTATGAAGCAAAGGTGGCGCTGGATAAGGTGCCTGCGGGGGTACGGATGGGCTTCTTGAGCAATCCATACGGGGAGATTGTCTGGGATGAACTGCCGCAGGGAGAAAGCTGGTTTACCCGTGGATGACGAGCAGGAGTATCTTCCGTTATCGTGGCTGTCGCAGGCAGATTACTGTCTGCGGCGCGCCGCGCTGCTGCTGAATGAACGTGTATGGGTAGAAAATGTCGAGACGGCGAAAGGGCGCGCCGAGCATGAACGGGTTCATACACAGCGCGTGGAGCGGCGCGGCGATTTCGTGAAGCTCTACGAGAACAGTGTCTTTTCGGACGAAATGCAAATCAGCGGGAAATGCGACTGCATTGAAGCGGTGCGGGATGAAAAAGGCTGCACGATTCCCGCAGTGGATTTCCCGGTGCGGCTGCTGCCGGTGGAGTACAAGCATGGGAAGATACGCGATGAATCAGAATACAAGATTCAGCTGTGCGCGGAGGCGATGTGCTTAGAGGAAATGTATCACACGACGATCCCGGCAGGCGCGCTGTTCTACATTACCGCGCATCGCAGAGTGGATGTGGAACTTGATGAAGCGCTGCGTGAACAGGTACGGCAGACTGTGCAGAAACTCTGGAAAGTCCGCCGCGAAATGCTGATTCCGTCGGCAGTTTACGGCCCGAAATGCAAACGTTGCTCGATGCAGGAATACTGTATGCCGAAGGTAAAAACATCCGCGAAGGAATATTGCAAGGCGCTTCTTCTTGAAGCAGAGAGGGTGGAGACGGAATGAAAAAATTACTGGAAACCCTCTATGTGACAACGCCAGACAGCTACCTTTTCTGCCGCAACGAGAATATCTGCGTGAAAATTGGCGGCGAAGAGAAAGCAAGTGTACCGGCTGTGATGCTGGACGGAATCGTGTGCTTTGGGGAAATGACAGTCTCCACACCGCTGATTGGTTTCTGCGCTGAGCACGGGATTACGCTGACGTTCCTATCGTCGAATGGACGCTTTTACAGCCGCATTTGCGGGCCGGTCAGCGGCAATGTACTGCTGAGAAAAAAGCAGTATCAAGCGCTGGATGATAATGACTTCCGCATGAAATTCGTGCAGAACCTCCTGGTGGGCAAGCTGCTCAACGAGAAAAATGTATTGATGCGCGCGGCACGGACGCAGGATGCGGCAACAGCAGAGAGTCTTCGAGCAGCCTGCCAGTCTATTAGCCAGTATGCAGCACAGCTGGAGACATGCGCAGGTGTTGACCAAATGCGCGGCATCGAAGGAGCCGCCGCAAAATGCTACTTTGCGCATTTTGACGACATGATTTCCCCACAATGCCCCTTCCAGTTTGTGGAGCGAAGCAGACGACCGCCGCGCAATGAAGTGAATGCAGTCCTGTCGTTTATGTACACGCTGCAAACGCGGGACATTCAAGCGGCACTTGAAACGGTAGGCTTAGATCCAGCGGCTGGATGGATGCACACGCTCCGACCGGGACGGCCGTCGCTGGCGCTGGACTTGCTGGAAGAGTTCCGAGCGCCGCTGTGCGACCGGCTGGCGCTGTCGCTGTTCAACAAACGTCAGCTAACGGATAAGGACTTTGAGTACGATTCGCTGGCTGTTATGCTGAACGAGCGCGGGCGCAAAACGGTACTTACCGCATGGCGTGACCGAAAGCAGGAAGAAATCACGCATCCGTATCTCGGAGAAAAAATCCAAGTTGGGCTGATTGCTTATGTACAGGCCATGATGCTGGCGCGTGTCTTGCGCGGGGATCTTGATTGCTATCCGCCGTTTGTCTGGAGGTGAAAAAATGTTGGTTGTTGTTACTTATGATGTGAATACAGCAACCGAAGCGGGAGCAGCGCGGCTTAGGCGTGTAGCGAAACTCTGCGAACGCTATGGACGGCGTGTTCAGAACTCTGTATTTGAAGTCCTGCTTGATGCAGCACAGCTGACGGCGCTCAAGGCGCAATTGGCAGCGACAATTGATGCAGAACATGACTCCGTTCGCTTCTATCGCCTTGGCAATAGTTACAAGGAGCGCATTGATGTGCTTGGTTGCACTGCGCGCATTGAAGCTGGAGAACTGCTGATGTTATAGCGGAAGCTGAAAACACTCTTTTCAGCGCATGTGAATCATACATGAATGGCCGACCGTCTCGCGCGGCGTGATGTCAAAAGTCAAGCGATGATTCTATGAAATATCACCAAAATAATCTCGACAAATTGCCTGGCACGATTGTTAAGCCATGCTGATTTGTAAGGGTTGAACAAAAGATTTGCAGAAATTGCATATCTTTTGCTGTCGCCCCTCGCGGAGGGGCGTGAATTGAAATTGATTGCGTCCTGCGTCGCCCTGACTTTGTAGGGTCGCCCCTCGCGGAGGGGCGTGAATTGAAATAAAAAAAAAGCCCCTCATGCTCTGTCAACGCATGTCGCCCCTCGCGGAGGGGCGTGAATTGAAATGTCCGAGACGGGACGGTATCAGGCGGGGGAAATTGTCGCCCCTCGCGGAGGGGCGTGAATTGAAATTCTCCATGCTCTTTCTGCGCTCGCAGAAGTTCAGAGGTCGCCCCTCGCGGAGGGGCGTGAATTGAAATTTTCCCTTTCTGTCGGGGGCTTTTATTTTGTACCGTCGCCCCTCGCGGAGGGGCGTGAATTGAAATATCCCCCTAACCACGCCGAAAGCGCATCCGCTCCGGCGTCGCCCCTCGCGGAGGGGCGTGAATTGAAATATATTGATGCCAAGCGCCTTCAAGGGCTCGTTTTGTCGCCCCTCGCGGAGGGGCGTGAATTGAAATGGCTGATGGTGCTGGTCAGCTGATGGTGCTGGTCGGTCGCCCCTCGCGGAGGGGCGTGAATTGAAATAAGCTCGTGAATAATGTCGCTCGCGTAGTACAGCAGGTCGCCCCTCGCGGAGGGGCGTGAATTGAAATAAATTGCGTCATACAGAGCAGCGGAACGCCTAGTCGCCCCTCGCGGAGGGGCGTGAATTGAAATGAGATGAAGACGCAGGAAATGAACGACATCGTTGGTCGCCCCTCGCGGAGGGGCGTGAATTGAAATGCGCGGAATAATTTTGATACCGGGTACGACTTCGCGTCGCCCCTCGCGGAGGGGCGTGAATTGAAATCGTCACCAGCGGCGTTGGAATCCCGCCATTTGGTCGCCCCTCGCGGAGGGGCGTGAATTGAAATCCGTAAGCCTGAAAAGAAAGCGTCGCCACAAATGGTCGCCCCTCGCGGAGGGGCGTGAATTGAAATTCGTTCGCGGCGAAAATCGCCTTGATTTCGCGCGTCGCCCCTCGCGGAGGGGCGTGAATTGAAATTAAGATGCAAACCCACTTCGACGTCAGTGTAACCGTCGCCCCTCGCGGAGGGGCGTGAATTGAAATATAGATTCGCTCGTTTACTGCGCCGTCCACAAGGAGTCGCCCCTCGCGGAGGGGCGTGAATTGAAATCTTCTCAAACGCGATTTTCAGCGTGTGGGCGTTTGGTCGCCCCTCGCGGAGGGGCGTGAATTGAAATAGACGTGCCGTCCCAGTTGCTCCAAGTGCGGACATGTCGCCCCTCGCGGAGGGGCGTGAATTGAAATTGTCAATGCCATTAGCCCACCTCCGTGTACATGTCGCCCCTCGCGGAGGGGCGTGAATTGAAATTGTCCCCACAAGCCCGCGCCGATGCGCGTCATGGCGTCGCCCCTCGCGGAGGGGCGTGAATTGAAATATGCACAACAGCGGAACACCTAAATCCATCGCCGTCGCCCCTCGCGGAGGGGCGTGAATTGAAATAAAGTCCTCGCTGTGCTTGTATGCACCAATAACCGCCGTCGCCCCTCGCGGAGGGGCGTGAATTGAAATTGTGGACTGGTGCTTCGTCACCGCCTACGGCAGGGTCGCCCCTCGCGGAGGGGCGTGAATTGAAATTTCCCCGATAATCCGCATGATATACTGAAAAGCGTCGCCCCTCGCGGAGGGGCGTGAATTGAAATCATTTGAGCGCGGAAACACTCGCTGCCTCGATGCTGGTCGCCCCTCGCGGAGGGGCGTGAATTGAAATTTTCCCGACGCCCGGACTCTCGGACGCCGGGAAAGGTCGCCCCTCGCGGAGGGGCGTGAATTGAAATTATCGAAGCACGGCGGCAGACCACGAGTACTTCGTCGCCCCTCGCGGAGGGGCGTGAATTGAAATAACTGCCCCGAAGGCGACCTTTGCAAGGCGCTGGTCGCCCCTCGCGGAGGGGCGTGAATTGAAATGTGTCGTGGTCGTCGCCTTGCGGCGGCTGCTTGTCGGTCGCCCCTCGCGGAGGGGCGTGAATTGAAATTCGTGATGCCACAAGGACGGACGAGAGCGGAAACGGTCGCCCCTCGCGGAGGGGCGTGAATTGAAATCGTGGTCGTGGTTCACCACCTGCGCAAGGACACCGGCGTCGCCCCTCGCGGAGGGGCGTGAATTGAAATGGGCAGAATCCCCAGACGCTGATGGATTTCACGCGTCGCCCCTCGCGGAGGGGCGTGAATTGAAATATCGAGCAACCGGGCAGCCTGACAATCCAGACTGTGTCGCCCCTCGCGGAGGGGCGTGAATTGAAATACTTGCCGCAGGTGGTAGTCGGAAGCATGGGCAAGTCGCCCCTCGCGGAGGGGCGTGAATTGAAATACGGGTGCCGATAGGCACACAAAAAACGCGCGACCAGGTCGCCCCTCGCGGAGGGGCGTGAATTGAAATATCTTGTTCCACGTCACGCCGGTTTCCGTCCATGTCGCCCCTCGCGGAGGGGCGTGAATTGAAATTTTTTTTAAGCAAGTATACCGCATGTGCGGCTTGTCGTCGCCCCTCGCGGAGGGGCGTGAATTGAAATTCCGTAGACAACGTAGGCATCAAATTCGCCGGGGTCGCCCCTCGCGGAGGGGCGTGAATTGAAATATCTCTGCGACTTGCGTCCCTCGCGCTCTACGCTGGTCGCCCCTCGCGGAGGGGCGTGAATTGAAATTCCCCCCAACCACGCGGCAAGCGCATCCGTTCCGGTCGCCCCTCGCGGAGGGGCGTGAATTGAAATAGCGCCAGCGCGGGGACGCAGGAAGCCATCAGGTCGCCCCTCGCGGAGGGGCGTGAATTGAAATGGCAAATCCGGCGGACGTGGTCGCCCGAAAAAGTCGCCCCTCGCGGAGGGGCGTGAATTGAAATAATCCGCGCTCGAAGAAACTCCGCCTTGAGCATCGTGTCGCCCCTCGCGGAGGGGCGTGAATTGAAATTTGCTTTCTCGCGCCTGCTCCAAAACCTGTGGAGTCGCCCCTCGCGGAGGGGCGTGAATTGAAATCTCGTCGTTATCCTCGTTCATCACAAGCGTCCCGGTCCCCCCTCGCGGAGGGGCGTGAATTGAAATAAGGCGAATGCACGGCACTGTGGGGATGCCGAGCGTCGCCCCTCGCGGAGGGGCGTGAATTGAAATTGTGGCGATTGACATTTGTCGAGCGCTGGACATCGTCGCCCCTCGCGGAGGGGCGTGAATTGAAATAGACAGGCAGGCAACCGCCTTTTTGATTAACTCGTCGCCCCTCGCGGAGGGGCGTGAATTGAAATTATGTCCCGCGCCGCTCTTCTGCGTTCTGCTCGGTCGCCCCTCGCGGAGGGGCGTGAATTGAAATTATGTCCCGCGCCGCTCTTCTGCGTTCTGCTCGGTCGCCCCTCGCGGAGGGGCGTGAATTGAAATCGTCCAACCGGGGTCGATTCCGGCAAGGCAGCCGGTCGCCCCTCGCGGAGGGGCGTGAATTGAAATATAACATAATACGATATAGCGCCATATGTGTTGTCGCCCCTCGCGGAGGGGCGTGAATTGAAATTTATTGCCGCTGAAAACGTCGCGGCGGGGGCGAGTCGCCCCTCGCGGAGGGGCGTGAATTGAAATTGCCGCGCTTGCGCTTCGGCGCGGCGGGGTCGGCGTCGCCCCTCGCGGAGGGGCGTGAATTGAAATAAGAGCGAACGTCGCCATCAATACGGGCATGAGCTGTCGCCCCTCGCGGAGGGGCGTGAATTGAAATATACCCCCCGCCGCAGGCGACTGCTGCGAATGGGTCGCCCCTCGCGGAGGGGCGTGAATTGAAATCTGTTATATCCCCGCCATGCTTGCCCTGCTGCCGGTCGCCCCTCGCGGAGGGGCGTGAATTGAAATTCCGCGCGCCCGCCGTCGGCGTAAAGACGGTCTCGTCGCCCCTCGCGGAGGGGCGTGAATTGAAATAAGTTGCTTGCGATTCCTGCTTCCCGTCGGCATGTCGCCCCTCGCGGAGGGGCGTGAATTGAAATACGCCGAGCGCTTCGGCGAACTTCACGACGCTGGTCGCCCCTCGCGGAGGGGCGTGAATTGAAATGAAGCCCTGTTCGGGGGTGAGGTCGATGGCTGACGTCGCCCCTCGCGGAGGGGCGTGAATTGAAATAGACGTTCCTTGCGGGTTGTCGGACAGTCCGCAAGTCGCCCCTCGCGGAGGGGCGTGAATTGAAATGAGCGACACGCCGTAGAAGTCGGCAATGCGGACAAGTCGCCCCTCGCGGAGGGGCGTGAATTGAAATAAAGTCCATGTCGCCAAATTGATTTTTGAAATCGTCGCCCCTCGCGGAGGGGCGTGAATTGAAATACGTCATGACACGTCGCGACTTGTCGCAGGACATGGTCGCCCCTCGCGGAGGGGCGTGAATTGAAATAATCACAGCAAGCAAGCGCTCCGCAAAAGCCCTGCTGGTCGCCCCTCGCGGAGGGGCGTGAATTGAAATCACCATTCGTATATCCGACTGTGCAGGCTCGACCGTCGCCCCTCGCGGAGGGGCGTGAATTGAAATATCTTTGCAATATGCTTGCAAAACTCCCAAGAGGTCGCCCCTCGCGGAGGGGCGTGAATTGAAATGCTTCCTGAAGAAGGCAGATGCGCTGACCTATAGTCGCCCCTCGCGGAGGGGCGTGAATTGAAATGTTGCGACGTAAGAGCGCAGTATTCATCCGCGCCGTCGCCCCTCGCGGAGGGGCGTGAATTGAAATAACATATATGGAGCAGTTTATCACCGACGACATTGGTCGCCCCTCGCGGAGGGGCGTGAATTGAAATAGGCTGCCGGACGGGAGCCGGGATACGGGCATTGTCGCCCCTCGCGGAGGGGCGTGAATTGAAATTAATTCGCACAAAAACGCCCTCAGGAGCGCTTGCGTCGCCCCTCGCGGAGGGGCGTGAATTGAAATAAGTACGAGTTGGACAAGATGGCGGGTGCTGTCGTCGCCCCTCGCGGAGGGGCGTGAATTGAAATATTTTCAATCGCGGTGGCAAGGCAATCGAGTCCGGTCGCCCCTCGCGGAGGGGCGTGAATTGAAATTCACCTACACGCTGTATGTGGGTGTCGAACCCGTCGCCCCTCGCGGAGGGGCGTGAATTGAAATTTGGTGCTGTGCCGATACGAGCGCGCGCCCGGCAAGGTCGCCCCTCGCGGAGGGGCGTGAATTGAAATTCAAACAGGGCAGCAGCTTCGTCGCGCGTGAAGAGTCGCCCCTCGCGGAGGGGCGTGAATTGAAATGATGTAAAGCCGCGCAGTTGTCATATCCACGTCGGTCGCCCCTCGCGGAGGGGCGTGAATTGAAATGGTGTAAATATCGAGAACATTCCGCATATTCCCGTCGCCCCTCGCGGAGGGGCGTGAATTGAAATACGCCTTGGTCTGCTGCTTCCTGTGACGCGGCGTGTCGCCCCTCGCGGAGGGGCGTGAATTGAAATGCCAGGAAAGCGGATGTTGCTGTTCGGGAAGCACGTCGCCCCTCGCGGAGGGGCGTGAATTGAAATCCACACTTCATCCCGCGTCAGCGTCGTCATTTTGTCGCCCCTCGCGGAGGGGCGTGAATTGAAATAGCACCACGCGGCGAATCGTACACGCTCACCGTCGTCGCCCCTCGCGGAGGGGCGTGAATTGAAATAGTACATAATGATTTCCCTTGTGCGTTTCCATCAGGTCGCCCCTCGCGGAGGGGCGTGAATTGAAATAAATCCTCGACGTTCTTGATGGCGAGCATCAGGTCGCCCCTCGCGGAGGGGCGTGAATTGAAATTAGGGGTAAAATGCAGCGTTCAACCAACGCGCAAGTCGCCCCTCGCGGAGGGGCGTGAATTGAAATATTGACTCTGCATAGGTTGCTTGTGCATCAAATGTCGCCCCTCGCGGAGGGGCGTGAATTGAAATTGAAATCGCTGTTTCTGCTTTTCTTTTCGCCTCGTCGCCCCTCGCGGAGGGGCGTGAATTGAAATTCGTCAGCGTGTTGAGTTCGTCCCGCGTCACGTACTGTCGCCCCTCGCGGAGGGGCGTGAATTGAAATAGGCGGAAGACTGGGAGCGGTTCTGTGGGGACTTGTCGCCCCTCGCGGAGGGGCGTGAATTGAAATCTGTGGGGACTTCTTGGATGATGAGGCTGCAGAAGGTCGCCCCTCGCGGAGGGGCGTGAATTGAAATGTTTCGCGCGCTGCCGCTGATGTACACATAGGGCGTCGCCCCTCGCGGAGGGGCGTGAATTGAAATAATCCCCTTGTGTTATGCTTTGTGTGCAGGATTCTGTCGCCCCTCGCGGAGGGGCGTGAATTGAAATGTGTCTGTCCCGGCTTGTCAGCGCCATGCACCCCACGTCGCCCCTCGCGGAGGGGCGTGAATTGAAATAGCCGCTTTTGCAGCATTTCCTCCTGCCGCCGCGTCGCCCCTCGCGGAGGGGCGTGAATTGAAATGCCGTACTCGCCCTTGAGCGCGTCAATCAGCTTGTCGCCCCTCGCGGAGGGGCGTGAATTGAAATTTCTCTGCCCACAAGCAGTAAGGGGAAGTGTAGTGTCGCCCCTCGCGGAGGGGCGTGAATTGAAATAAATTGGATAATTGCTGTTCCGTTCAAGCCAGGTCGCCCCTCGCGGAGGGGCGTGAATTGAAATAAACCAAGCATATTCATGCAGATTGCCGCGCCCAGTCGCCCCTCGCGGAGGGGCGTGAATTGAAATAATCAGCTTGTTAAGCTCCGCCAGCTCCGATTCTGTCGCCCCTCGCGGAGGGGCGTGAATTGAAATGTGTACAGCGTTCCGTTAAGCCCCTGTATTGCTGTCGCCCCTCGCGGAGGGGCGTGAATTGAAATGTCACGCCGTTGCGTGTCGCCCAGATAACACCGCGTCGCCCCTCGCGGAGGGGCGTGAATTGAAATACATACTTTCAAACGTGTCACATCGTGTCCTGCGTCGCCCCTCGCGGAGGGGCGTGAATTGAAATCTTGCTGGCGGAGCAAGGGATAGTTCCGGCGGACGTCGCCCCTCGCGGAGGGGCGTGAATTGAAATTTGGAGGTGTGAACGTGTATCAGAGCAAACGGCAGTCGCCCCTCGCGGAGGGGCGTGAATTGAAATGCCGAACGGCCAGCTGACCGTCCGCGGCGCAATCGGTCGCCCCTCGCGGAGGGGCGTGAATTGAAATCTCGAAGGTGTCCGCCGATGCCGCGCAGAAATTGTCGCCCCTCGCGGAGGGGCGTGAATTGAAATAGTACGCCAGAATAGTTGAAGCACCGCCGCGTTTGTCGCCCCTCGCGGAGGGGCGTGAATTGAAATTGGTGGACGTCGAAGGGGCTTTCCTGTCCGGCGGCGTCGCCCCTCGCGGAGGGGCGTGAATTGAAATATCAAAAGAACCCATGGCCGCCAGCGCTTCGTCGTCGCCCCTCGCGGAGGGGCGTGAATTGAAATATGGAATGTATCTGCTAATGCCATCATGTTGGTGTCGCCCCTCGCGGAGGGGCGTGAATTGAAATAATTTGTTATTTCTTCACATACTCGACAATTTCGTCGCCCCTCGCGGAGGGGCGTGAATTGAAATAATCAGTCCGCCCGTCAACGACACAAACGTTTCTGTCGCCCCTCGCGGAGGGGCGTGAATTGAAATAGACAGCACGTTGTTGAGCAGCGAAATCGCGGGGTCGCCCCTCGCGGAGGGGCGTGAATTGAAATCAGCACGGCCAGTTGGTTGAGTTGACTCACCTGGTCGCCCCTCGCGGAGGGGCGTGAATTGAAATGCTGATGACGGCGGACAGTTCAGCGCCTTCCAGTCGCCCCTCGCGGAGGGGCGTGAATTGAAATGTCGTCGGGGAGTAGGTGGTCAGCGCCTTGTAGTCGCCCCTCGCGGAGGGGCGTGAATTGAAATGTCGCAGCGTCCACCAGCGGCTGGAACGCGGGAATGTCGCCCCTCGCGGAGGGGCGTGAATTGAAATGAAGTCGGGCGGCGAGAACGCATTCTCATCGCGTCCGTCGCCCCTCGCGGAGGGGCGTGAATTGAAATTTCCTGTATCCGCTTTAGGATTGCTGCTGTGTATGTCGCCCCTCGCGGAGGGGCGTGAATTGAAATCAAGCCGGAAAGTTTCCCCCGCTTTTCGTGGAGAGTCGCCCCTCGCGGAGGGGCGTGAATTGAAATCACCGCGAGGGTGTACGCAGCGGCTCATGCTGGCTGTCGCCCCTCGCGGAGGGGCGTGAATTGAAATATGGTTATCCCTCCCAGCTGTGATGTCGGGGCTTGTCGCCCCTCGCGGAGGGGCGTGAATTGAAATCAGCGTGGATCGTATGGCGCCGGACTGCGAACGTCGCCCCTCGCGGAGGGGCGTGAATTGAAATTGCAAAATTCATGTACGAGAATGGCATCATGGCGTCGCCCCTCGCGGAGGGGCGTGAATTGAAATCTGGCTGGGGCTTCATTGCCTACTCCCCGTTTAGTCGCCCCTCGCGGAGGGGCGTGAATTGGCGTGGCTGCTGGCTTTCGGGAAAGAAGGTCAGCAGCCGCGTTTTCATCCTCTGCTTCCGCTGCAAAAAAACTTTCCGCACCCTCTTGACAAAACCGTTGGAATAGGGTATAATAATCAATGTCGCCGATAAAAGCGATGGAATGACGCGGGGTAGAGCAGCTTGGTAGCTCGTCGGGCTCATAACCCGGAGGTCGTAGGTTCAAGTCCTACCCCCGCAACCATTTGGCTCAATAGCTCAGCTGGCCAGAGCATTCGGTTCATACCCGAAGTGTCATAGGTTCGAATCCTATTTGAGCCACGAACGCCGCAGAGAAATCTGCGGCATTTTTTGTTTTGGGCGGAATAATAGGACATTGCAAAAGGCGCAAGCAGATGGCGCGGGTGAATCTGGAAATAGTATCAGAAATTAGACAAAAAACCCCCTGCCGAGAAGGAAAACTCCTCGGCAGGGGGCAGTGAAAATCGACGGAGGATTAGTCCTCGTCGTCCTCTTCTTCCGGCAGCTCGGCATTGTGATACACGTTCTGCACGTCGTCGTTGTCCTCCAGCATCTCCAGCAGCTTCTGAATCTTCTGGATCGTTTCTTCGTCAGGCAGCGCAACCGTGTTCTGCGGAATCTTGTCCACTTCAGCGGTCAGGAAGGTGACGCCCTGCTTCTCCAGCGCTTCGCGGACGGTGGAGAAGTCGTTCGGCGCGGTGTAGATTTCGTAGGCGTCGTCATCCACCTTCATGTCTTCCGCACCAGCGTCCAGCGCCATCATCATCATTTCTTCTTCGTCCGAACCGGGAGTGCGTTCCACCACCAGAACGCCCTTCTCGTCGAACATGAAGCTGACGGAGCCGGTCGTGCCGAGGTTGCCGCCGTTCTTGGCAAAGCAGTGGCGCACGTCGGAAGCGGTACGGTTGCGGTTGTCGGTGATGGTATCAACGATGACCGCAACGCCGCCGGGCGCATAGCCTTCATAGGTGATCTGCTCGTAGGTCACGTTGGACAGTTCACCGCTCGCCTTCTTGATGGAGCGCTGAATATTGTCATTCGGCATATTGTTGGCTTTCGCCTTGGCAATGATGTCGCGCAGCTTGCCGTTGGATTCGGGGTTTGCGCCGCCATCGCGCACAGCAATCGCGATTTCACGGCCAATCTTGGTGAAAACAGCGCCGCGGGCAGCATCCGCCTTGCCCTTCTTCGCCTGAATATTATGCCACTTGGAATGCCCAGACATCAGAAAATCCCTCCTGAAAAAGTCAGGGAAGCGCCGCAAACCGGCATTTCCCGCGAAATAGTAGCTTGAAAACGCTTTATTATAGCATTTTGGTGCTTGTCACGTCAAGGGTGAGAGCCGCAATTTCGCGATTTTTTCGGGAAAAAACAGGGCAGAAGCGCGTTCTTCTGCCCTGAAATAGTAGGTTTATTGCACTTCGTACGTCCCGACCTGCTCGGATGTGCCGAAGCCCAGCACTTCGCTTGTCGGGCGGGAGTTGGTCTTGCCGCCGTCGTAAGCGCCAATCTGGTTGAGCTGCTTGCCCATGAAGACCATCACTGCCGTCTGCCCGCCGTCCATGTTGAAGGCAACCTGACAACCCTTAGCGCGCATCATCTTCGCCAGATAGCTGATGGTAACGCCTGCGGAGCGCTTCAGGCGCCCTTCGCACATGATGGCGACGTAGTGACCGGGTTCAACCATGCCGATGGCGCAGCGCGGATTCTTGTTCTCGTTGTTGGCGTAGGCGCGCTCGGACACTTTGCCGTCCAGCAGCAGATACGGGCCGAAGGAGTACACCGTCTGTACACCCTCGTCGATGAACTCCTGCGCCGTCTTTTCCCAGCTGTGGTAGACTTTAAGGCTGCCGTCAGGCATGAACGCCAGCATGTCCAGATTCGGGAACATGGAATTCGTTACCTGCTTTTCGGTGTACGGGTCGTCATAGAGAATGCGCCCATCGCGGATGACAATGCCCGTGTGGCGGTTGTTGTTCACGGCGACGCGGTAAGTGTAGTAGTCCGTGTTCATCGCAAAAACGACGTTGTGCTTCTTTGCGGTTTCTGTCGCGTCCACACGCACTTTGCCCATCTTCTCCGGGTCGTTTTGCACCGTGCGGAGCATTTCACCCGCGTCCAAATCGCCGTACAGATCCGCCTCAAACCACGTCAGCGGCTGGGTTGCGTCGTATTTGCGCTGGATGATGACTTTGCTGGTCTGGCTGACGTAAATCCACAGTCCCTCGTCCTCGGAAGAGTAGAGGTATTCGCCTTCATCGAGGAAACCCTTGGCGTTGAGGGCAGGCATGTGCGCCATGTATGCGGGCACTTCGGTGGGCGCGGGCGTGGCCTCTACGTTGTTTGCCGCCGCATCGTAAGAACCGGGCGCGTCGTAGATGTTTTCGAGGAAGTCGTCTTTGCGGACGTCCTCGCCTACGGTCGTGAACGCCAGACCGAACACGCGGTTGTCGTACTTCGTGCCTGTTTCGGTGACGCTCATGCCGGAGGATGCCTGCGTCTTGTGCAGGGTATAGGCTTCTTCTGCCAGCTCGATGCCGGTCGCGCCATTCATGCTCTTGAGCGGAATCGTCCAGTCAAACGTAATCTGATTTTCGGGGTACAGGTGCAGGTACAGCTTTTTGACCTGCCAAGTGCCGTATGCAATGGTGGACGCGGTGAACTCATCCTCGTTTGCTGCCAATGCAATGCAGTTCTGGGCGGCGTCAGCAATCATCATGTGCTGCTTGTGGCCATACTCGCCATTGGTGTCCTGCGTTACAACGACTTCCGGTTTGTACTGCCGATACAGCCCCACAATCCATTCGTTGACTTTGCCTTTGCCGCCCGCAGATTTATAGGCTGCTTTGAGATTTTTGGCATAGCTGTCCTTGAAATTGCCAATGACCGGATACGTCCGCACGCCCATGTGCCACAGACCATTGAGCAGCTCGGAGGAGCGGGTGGTGTTGGAGCGGGTGAAGTACGCCACAACCACCTTGCGCTGCTGCTCGACGGCGTAGGTGGGAATTGCGCCGCCGAAGAAAATCAGCTCATCATCCGGGTGCGTGGAGAGGAAGAGGATATCCGCCTTCTCCTCCGTCGGCTGCCATACCTGCACCCAGTCAGGCAAATCGCCCTCAGAAAGCACAAACAGGTCGTTGATGCGCAGGGCGGTTTTCTTCTCGCTTGTCACCGCCAAGCGGACATGCTGCGCGGGCTGCGGCAGCGCAACATACGCGTGGAGGAAGCGCGTGTCGCCCGGCACGGCGGTGAACCAGTCCTTGCCGTCGTCGCTGGTCTGGATTTCCCACGATTCAGGCATGTTGCCGAAGCAGACATAAAGCCCGGCAATTGGCTTGCCCTCCGGCGCGGTAATTGCGATCCATGGGGTTTTGATTTTGTTGCTCTCCCAGTAAGAGGTATACTTCTTGTCCGTCATCAGCGTGTATTTCCGCCCGGAACTGCACACCTTGAACTTGCAGTCCCCTGTGATATCATTCGCTTCCGCGGCGAAGGCAACGCTCAGGCTCAGCGTGAGCAGCGTCAGCAGCGCTATCAGCCATTTCTTCATAATCAATGCCATTCCTTTCTATGATACTCCAACCTGAAGAATAGCATAAAATGAAGGCGATTGTCAACGAAAAGCGGCAGAAGAATGGAAAATTTACAACTTCCGCCCGCATTCGCTGTTGACGGAAGGCAGGGAGCATGGTACAATGCAGCGTAGGAAGGGGGGAGAAGCATGCAACAGCCGCGCATCTTTTTTGCCGTGGCGCTGCACGAAAAGTACGCGCTGCCGACAGATTCGCTGTATACGCCAATTCAGGCGGGCGCGGCGATTCATCCGCCGCTGGGGCTGATGCGCGACGACACGGGCGAAAATATCAGCGCGAAGAACGGCAGCTACTGCGAACTGACGGTGCTGTACTGGATGGCGCACAATGTGGATGCGGACTGGTACGGCTTGTGCCATTATCGGCGGTACTTCTCCCTCCGCAGGACAGGCTGCCCGCAAAAGCGCATTCTGACGCGCGCGCAGCTGCTGCCCCTGCTTGATACGGCGGATATTTTTTTGCCGAAAAAGCGGCACTACTGGCTGGAAACGAACTTCACGCAGTATGCCCATGCGCACCACGAGGAGGATTTGTGGAAGGCGCGGGCGGCGCTTGCGCGGCTGCATCCGGGGCAGGAGCGCGTGTTTGACCGCGTGATGGCGCGCCGATCCGGGCATCGGTTCAACCTGATGCTGATGCGCCGGGACGCGCTGCAAAGCTATGCATCGTGGCTCTTCCCCCTGCTGGACGCGGCGGAAATTGACACGACGGGCTACAGCGCGCGGGATAAGCGGGTGCATGGTTTTCTGGCGGAGCGGCTGCTGGACGTGTGGCTGGCACAGCAGGATTACCGCGTGAAAGAACTGCCCGTGGCGCATCTGGAACGGCAGCACTGGGGAAGGAAGATTGCAGCGTTCCTGCTGCGGAAAATGGGCATCAAAAACGACCGAACGGCGCGGTGAAGCGGGTTCGGTCGTTTTCGTTATCCTGTATAAACACGCGGAAGCAGTATGAAAGTGAAGTCAACTCAATCGCGCGAAAGGGAGTCCAGAGGGTCGAAGACCCTTTGGCGGGGTCAAAGGGCAGCGCCCCTTGGGTTCCCCCAATCAACACGCGGAAGTTGTATGAAAAAGTCACCAACTCAATCGCGCGAAAGGGTCAAGGGGAAGCGCCCCTTGGGTCACCCCACCCACACCGTCTCTTTCAGCAAGTCCTCGTCCTTCGCGCTGTGCCCCGCCATCAGCATGAAGTCGCCCGGCGCGAAAACACGCTCTTCCGCACGGTTGATGTAGGTGAACGCGGTGCGGTCGAGATGGAAGGTGACCTCCTGCTCCTCGCCCGGCTGCAGAAGCACCTTGCGGAAGGCAATCAGCTGCTTCACAGGCTGCATCACCTCGCATACGCAGTCGCGCAGGTACACCTGAACCGTCTCTTCGCCCGCAATGTCGCCCGCGTTGCGCACCTTCACCGACAGCGTGAGCGAATCCGCATCCACCGTCAAATCGCGGTAGACAAACGGCGCATAGCCGATGCCCTCGCCAAAGGTGAACAGCGGCTCGGCAGGCAGGTCGCTGTAGTGTCCCCAGTGCCAGCCGGGAAGATGGTTGTAGTACACCGGCACCTGCCCCGAATGGTGCGGGAAGCTGATGGGCAGCCGCCCGGACGGATTCAGCCGCCCGAAAATCGCTTCCGCGACCGCCTGACCGCCGAACATGCCACCGTTGAAGGCGCACAGGAGCGCATCCGTCGAATGGGCAATTTCCGGAATCGCCAGCGGCTTGGAGGACAGCAGCACCGTTACCAGCGGAATCCCCAGCGCGCGAAGCTGCTGGTATAGCTCCATCTGCTGCCCGGACAGGGCAAGGTCGGCGCGGTCTTTCGTTTCGCCGTACTGTGCGTAAACATCGCCCACGACAAGCACAATCGCATCCGCATTCCGGCACGCAGCCACCGCACCCGGAATATTGTCAGCATCCGAAGGAAGCACGCCGCACCCGCGGTGGTACGCAACCTCGAAATTCTCCTGCGCGCCGATGGCCTCGATGCCCTCGCGAATCGTCACATATGGGCGGACGGCGGGACGGTTCGGGATGAGTTCGGGGTGCGTGAAGTACGTCCAGTCGCCGTACTGCGCGCGAAGGTCGTCCGCATTCGCACCGATGACCGCCACACGGCGGACGGATGTCAAGGGCAGGGTGTGCGCGTCGTTTTTAAGCAGGGTGATGGACTTGCGTGCCGCCCGAAGCGCCGCCTGCTGATGCTCCTCGCACCCGATGCACCCCGGACGCCCGCTCTTCTCCGGCTGCGCCAGCAGATTCATACGACACTTGACGGTCAGGATGTGGCGCACCGCGTCGTCCAGCACGGCTTCGTCGAGCTTGCCGGAGCGCACCGCGTCAATCGCCGCATCGTAGAAGCCGAGGGAAGTCATCATCATGTCGTTGCCTGCCTTGGCAGCCAGCACGGACGCTTCGGGCATGTCCGCCGCGACGTGCTGGGCGGTCAGAAGCGAATGGCAGTTGTCCCAGTCGGTGACGCTGAAGCCGTCAAAGCCCGCGTCGCCGCGCAGAATCGCCTTCATGCTCTTCTCGTCGGCGGTGAAGGGCGTGCCGTCGATGGAACCGTACGCCGTCATGACCGTTGCGCACCCTGCCCGGAACGCCTTCTCGAACGGCGGCAGGAACGTCTCGCGCAGGCGGCGGTATGTCATTTCCGTGTCGCAGGCATCGCGCGCGCCGACCGCTTCGCCGTAGCCGATGTAGTGCTTGGCGCACGCCAGAATATGCTCGCCGTCGGACAAATCGTCGCCCTGATAGCCGCGCACGATCGCTTCGCCTAATTCACCCGCCAGATAGGGGTCTTCGCCGAAGGTTTCGTCGACGCGCCCCCAGCGGGTGTCGCGCCCCAAGCACAGCACGGGCGAGAACGTCCAGTGCAGCCCGTCGGTGGCAACTTCGCGCGCCGTCACTTCGCCCATTTCGCGCGCGATGTCCTTGTCCCACGCGCAGGCGCACGCCAGCTGCGACGGGAAGATGGTGGCGTGTTCATTCAGCCCGTGCCCGTGGATGGCATCAATGCCGAACAGCACGGGGATGCCCAGACGGCTATGGAGCGCCGCCTGCTGCACCTCGCGCGCGTCGTCGCCCAGAACGTGCAGGAACGAGCCTGCGCCGAGCTTCGCCCAGCGCAGCGCTTCCTCGCGTCCGACGACGGTGTAGGGAACCTGCACCATTTGGGCGGCTTTTTCTTCCAGTGTCATTTGGGAAAGCAGGTTTTCCACCTGCTGGTTGATGGCTTCATTGGAAAGCATGGAGAATCCTCCTTGTTGGCGTGAATCGTTTTGGCACCGTGCGTGGAATACCCTCATGATACAGGCAAAAGCGAAAAAAGACAAGCGGGGAAGCGGGGAAAATTTTGCGAAAACGATTGAGAAGTCAAGAAAAAACAGGCGTTTGGGCTGATTGCACGGATTTTCGGAAAAGTTTTCGGACATTTTTTTGCTTTGGCGCAAGGATTTTTCACTTGTTTGTCGTACTCTTTGAGTGGAAAATCGTATTGTTCTTTTCATTCTTGAAAGGAGTATGCAATGAATCGGGAGCGTTATTTGCAGGAAATCGACGCGGTGAACACAGCGGGAAAATATCACCCGACGTGGGAATCGCTCAGCACCCACCCTGTGCCGGACTGGTATCGGGAGAAGCGGCTGGGCATCTTCCTGCACTGGGGCGTGTTTTCTGTCCCGGCGTATCATGACTGGTACGCGCGGAACATGTACATCAAGGGTTCGCCGGAGTATGAGTACCACTGCCAGCATTACGGGCAGCCGAAGGATTTCGGGTTCAAGGACTTCATTCCGCAGTTCAAGATGGAAGCGTTCGATCCGCAGGCGTGGGTGAAGCTGTTCCGGGAAGCGGGGGCGGATTACATCGTGCCGGTGGCGGAGCATCACGACGGCTTCCAGAACTACCGGAGCGAGCTGTCCCACTGGAACGCGGCGGAAATGGGCCCGCACCGGGACATCATGGGTGATTTGCTGGTGGAGGCGGAGCGCGCGGGCATGACGCTGGGCGCGTCGAGCCATCGCGTGGAGCACTGGTGGTTCCTGGGGCATGGGCAGGAGTTTGACAGCGACATCAAGCAGCCGATGCACTTGGGCGACTACGCATGGCCAGCCATGCCCGAACGGGAGAATCAGGACTTGTTCTCCGAGCCGATGCCGACGGATGAGTTCCTGACGGACTGGCTGCTGCGCTGCTGCGAGATCGTCGATCGCTATCATCCGCGCATCCTCTATTTCGACTGGTGGATTCAGCATTCCGCCGTCAAGCCGTACCTGCAGCGCTTCGCCGCGTACTACTTCAACGTGATGGAAAGCCGCGGCGGGTGCGTCATCAACTACAAGCACGACGCATTCCCGTTCGGCATCGGCGTGCCGGACATTGAGCGCGGGCAGTTCGCGGAAGCGAAGCCGTTCCTGTGGCAGTCGGACACGTCCGTCATGCGTGGCAGCTGGTGCTACTCTGTGCAGCCGGACAAGGCGGTCTACAAAGCGCCGCAGGAGATTGTGCAGGACTTGCTGGACGTGGTGAGCAAAAACGGCCGCCTGCTGCTGAATTTCGGCCCGAAGCCGGACGGCACGCTGGCGGACAAAGACGTTGAGATCCTGCACAAACTGGCGGACTGGATGCGCGTCAACGACGAGTGCATCCATGGCACAGGCTTGTGGCGCATCAATCAGGAAGGCCCGACGAAGATTCAGGAGGGGCAGTTTGCCGACGGCGCGTCCCGCAACTTCACCAGCGAGGACTTCCGCTTCACCTGCTGCGGCGGAAACATCTACGCGGCGTGCATGGCATGCCCGGCGGACGGCAGGCTGCACATTCGGTCTCTGCGCGAGGCGGACGCGAGCCACTTGCCGCTCTGGCACGGCATTGTGCGGAAGGTGGAGGTGCTGGGCAATCCTGCGCAGGTCGCGTGGACGCGCGACGGCGAAGCCCTGCATGTGGATTTGGGGACTTACCGCAGCGACATGCCGGTTGTGGTGAAAATCATCACGGACTAAAGACGGCGGTTTCCGCGCCCTGTGCGCATGAAAAAGCCATCAATATTATCATAAAGGAGAGCATCAACATGCGTTTTACGCAAGGTTACTGGGTCATCCGGCAGGACTATGTGATGTCCTACGCCACGCAGACCGTTCGCGTCATCAAGAACGACAAGGAGCTGCACATCATCAGCGCCTGCCGCCCGATTCGCCACCGCGGCGATATTCTCGACGGCGGCTCGCTCGACATTGTGTTCACTGCGCCGCGCAAGAACATCATCCGCGTGCAGGTGACGCACTTTGCCGGAACGCCGCGCAAAGACCCCAAGTTCACGACGTATGAAGAGGACGTGACGCCCGAAATCCGCGAGGATGACGACTACGCCTACTTCATCTCCGGCGACTTGACCGCGCGCGTGAGCAAGGGCGGCAATTGGGCGGTGGACTATATGGTCGGCGACCGCATCCTGACGACGTCCGGTTGGCGCGGCATGGGCCGTGCGCTGAAGAAGGACGGCACGCCCTGCTCGCTTCTGCCGCACGGCACGTCCTACATGTCCGAGAGCCTCCAGCTCGACGTGGGCGAATGCGTTTACGGTTTGGGCGAACGCTTCGGCGCATATGTCAAGAACGGTCAGACGGTTGATATGTGGAACGCGGACGGCGGCACGGCGTCGGAGCTGGCGTACAAGAACATCCCGTTCTATATGACCAACCGCGGTTACGGCGTGCTGGTGGAGAACGCAAGCGACGTGTCCTTTGAGGTCGCGACGGAAAAGGTGGAGCGCGTCCAGTTCTCGCACGAGGGCGAAACGATGGTCTACGACGTGATTTACGGCGGCACGCCGAAGGACACGCTGGACTTGTACACCGCGCTGACGGGTCGTCCGGCGCTCGTGCCCGCGTGGTCGTTCGGTCTGTGGCTGTCCACCTCCTTCACCACGAATTACGACGAACAGACGACTTCCTCCTTCATCAACGGCATGGCGGAGCGCGACATTCCGCTGTCCGTGTTCCACTTCGACTGCTACTGGATGAAGGGCTTCAACTGGTGCGACTTCGAGTGGGATCATGACACGTTCCCCGACCCGGTGGGAATGCTCAAGCGCTACCACGAAAAGGGGCTGCATATCTGCTGCTGGATTAACCCGTACATCGGTCAGGCGTCGCCGCTGTTCAAGGAAGGCATGGAGCATGGCTACCTGCTGAAAAAGACCGACGGCAGCCTCTTCCAGACCGATATGTGGCAGGCGGGCATGGCGATTGTCGATTTCACCAATCCGGACGCTTGCAAGTGGTACGCTTCGTACCTTTATAAGCTCATGGACATGGGCGTGGACTGCTTCAAGACCGACTTCGGCGAGCGCATCCCGGTGCGCGACATTCGCTGGTTCGACGGCAGCGACCCGGTCTATATGCACAACTATTACACCTATCTGTACAACAAGGTTGTCTTTGACGTTGTGAAGGATCGCAAGGGCGAGGGCGAAGCGATTCTGTTTGCCCGCAGCGCGACGGTCGGCGGTCAGCAGTTCCCGGTGCACTGGGGCGGCGATAACTCCGCGACCTACATCTCGATGGCGGAAACGCTGCGCGCGGGTCTGTCCATGAGTCACAGCGGCTTTGGCTACTGGAGCCACGATATTTCCGGCTTTGAGTCCACCGCGCCGGCGGATGTTTACAAGCGCTGGGTGCAGTTTGGCCTCTTGTCCTCCCACAGCCGCCTGCACGGCTCGACCAGCTACCGCGTGCCGTGGCTGTTTGACGAGGAGAGCGTGGATGTCTGCCGCAAGTTCACCAAGCTCAAGTGCCGCCTGATGCCTTATCTGTACGGCAAGGCGGTGGAGGCGCACGAACACGGCGTGCCGATGATGCGCCCGATGATGCTGGAGTTCCCGGATGACCCGGCGTGCGATATGCTCGACCGCCAGTACATGCTGGGCGATTCGCTGCTCGTTGCGCCGATTTTCCGCAAGGACGGCGAGGTGCAGTATTATCTGCCCGACGGAACGTGGACGTCCCTGCTGGATGGCGGCAAGGTCGAAGGCGGCCACTGGCAGACGGAGATTCACGACTTCATGTCCCTGCCGCTGATGGTGCGCCCCGGCACGGTGCTGCCGCTTGGCGCGCATGACGACCGCCCGGATTACGACTATCTGGACGGCATGGAGCTGCACGTCTACCAGCTGGCGGACGGCGAGAGCGAGACGGTTGAAATCCCCGACACGAAGGGGAATGTCGCCGCGACATTCACCGTGACGATGAAGGACGGTCAGGCGCAGGTCGAAACCGACTCCACGAAGCCGTATACCGTGGTTGTGCATCAGTAAATAACAACAGCCCTCTGGCGCAGGATGCTTGCGTCAGAGGGCTGTTTGCGTAAATGCAGCGATGTGATGCTAATATGCAATGTGTTATTGCGCAGAGGGTTTCGCGTCTGCGGACGCGACAAGGGGGCAATGGAAACAGACGAATGTCTGCGGTCGCCCCCTTGACCCCTTCGCAGTCGCCTCCCATGTTACTTGGTTTTTATCGTTACAAGGGCGACAAAAAGGAAAACAATATTATACTTTCGGTGACGCCGCTGCTGCCGCATCCTCCGCGACATACACCGACGCCCCATCCATGCTCACATTCTCCAGCAGTTCTGTCAGGAACAAGTACAGCGCGTGATGATCCCGCGCCAGATTATATCCCGATAGAATCAGCAGTTCGCCGGAATCCGCCAGCACCATCAGCGTAATTTTGTCCTCGCCGTCGCCAAAGGCATCGTTCACCACGCCGCCGAGAATGCAGAAGCCGGGCTGTGCGTCAAAATCCATCGTCTCGCTGGTCTTGGGGTCGAAATCCTGCATCAGGATGGGCAGCGCCGCCGCTGGGTCGTCATCCGGCACGCGGGAAATCACCATCGCCACCACGCGCGAATCCCCCCGCACAAGCGTGATGCGCCCCTCCGCCATCTCCACATGCGCGTCCTCCGGCAAAACCACGTTGAAGGGCGCAAGTGCGCTTTCCGGCACGGCGGTCAGCATCGGCGTGGACGCGGGTGTGCCGGTCGGGGCGTCCGTTTCTTCCGCCAGCGGGCAGGAGAAGGTTATCAGGGAAAAAAGAAGCATCAGGCAAAGCAGCCGCGTCATGCGCCGCATGGTCATGCACCTCCGTTAAAAGCAGTTTCGTGTCTTCATCATACCGCATTTGCGCGCGGATGTCAATTTGCGAAATGTAACACTTCCTTTTGGGGGAAAATTATGATATGATAAGGGCAGAAATTCCCGCAACACGAAGGAGGTTTTTCCCTTGATGCAGAAAATCATCCGCCACCTGTTCTGCCAGCCGCACATGGCGCGCCGGATTGTTGTGCTGATTCTCAGCGTGACGATTATGGGCGCGTGCGTGTCGGTGTTCGACCGCATTCAGTTCGGCACAGACCCCGCGTCCGTGCTGAATCTGGGCGTTGCCAATAAGCTGCACATGCTCCTTGGCACCTACCAGATGCTCTTCTACGGCGCGCTGCTCATCGTCGTGATGGCGATGCGGCAGTGGGAGTTCATTGGCCTGGGGTCGATTGCAAACATGGTGCTTGTAGGTTACTCGAAGGACTTGTTCGATGTTATCTTTAGCAGCCTGAACATCCTCAACCGCGACGCAATGGGCATGACGGAGCGCATCTGCTGGCTTGTGCCGACGCTGGGCGTGTTCATGGTCGCCGTGGCGTTCTATATGGTGGTGGAGCTTGGCAGCGGGCCGTATGACGCGATTCCGCAGATTATCTCGAAGTACGTCAAGAAGATTCCCTATGCCGTCATTCGCATGATTTACGACCTGTCCGCGATAGCCATCGGCTGGCTGCTGGGCAGCACAGTCGGGGTCGTGTCGATTGTTACGGGCTTCTTCCTCGGCCCGATTATCGCGGCGATTGCGAAGAAATTCCGCCCATGGTTTGCGTAATTTCCCGGAGGTGACATGATGCTCGCCGAAAGAATGAAATTGCTGACGAAGCGCCCGCAGGGAACGATTTTCCCTCCAGCGCAGAACCGCGCGGCGTGGGAAGCGCTGCCCGCCGACGACCGCACGGACATAGAGGCGTTCATTGCCAAGTGGCGCGGTACGCCCTACCCGATGCTGCTGCTGAGCGACTACGCCGCGTTCGTTCGCACGGGCAGCCGCGCACAATGCGAAACGCCGTATTTCGCGCGTCGGCGGAAGCTTATCGCGGCGGTATTAGACGTGTGCCTGCACGGAGAATCGGCGGATATGTCCCCGGTGGAGGATGGCTTGTGGTGCATCTGCGAGGAAACGACGTGGGCGATCAGCGCCCATGCGAACCTGACGGCGGCGCACCCGTTCCCCATCAGCAGCGAACCGATACTGGACTTGTTCGCCGCGCAGACTGCCATGGTGCTGTCCTTTACGCTGACGCTGCTGGGCGATTGGCTTGACAGCTCCCTGCGCCAGCGAGTGACGGCGGAAATTCAGCGCCGCGCGATTGAACCGTTCCTGCACCGCAATACTGACTGGTGGATGGGGTTCACACGCAAGGATTTGTGCAACTGGACGCCGTGGATTGTGTCGAACGTGATGTTCTCGGCGCGGTGCTTGCTGGACGATCCGCTGCCTGTGTATCGCCGCGCCTGCGGGATGCTCGATGCGTATCTGCGCTGCATCCCGGCGGACGGCGGCTGCGACGAGGGTGCGGCGTACTGGAACATGGCGGCGGGCAGCCTGCTGGACTGCCTTGAACTGATGGCGGAAGCCGGACTTAACTGCTGGGACGAGCCGAAGCTGCGGAACATGCTGCGCTTCCCGCTGCTGATGTCGCTGGGGAATGGCTATTTCGCGAACTTCGCGGACTGCGACGCGCGCCCGGTGATGTATGGCGAGCGATTGCAGCGCGCGGGCGAACTGCTTCGCGATGCGCCGTTGACGGCGATGGGGCAGAACCTGCGCGGTCAACCGACGGACTGCATCGGCGACGTGCCGCACTTTTCGCGCCTTTTGCAGCGGCTTTTTCATCCGGCTGGCGCAGGTCAGACGGCAGGGAACACGCAGGACACGCTGCTGCCGGACTTGCAGGTGCGCATCATCCGCCGGAATGGGTGGACGCTGTGCATCAAGGGCGGACACAACGGCGAAAGCCACAATCACAACGACGTCGGGTCGCTGATGGTGTATGTGGATGGGCATCCGCTGCTGGTGGATGCGGGCAACATGGTTTATACCGCGAAAACTTTCTCCGATGCGCGCTACACGCTCTGGAACTGCCGGAGTATGTACCATAATGTGCCGCTGATTGGCGGATTCGAGCAGTGCGCCGGGGCGGAGTATGCCGCGCGGAACTTCCGTGCCTTGCCGGACGGCGCGTCGCTGGACATGGCGGGCGCGTATCCGGCGGAAGCGGGCGTGCTGTCGGCGATTCGCGGCGCATTGGTTACGCCGGACGGGGTTCAAATTGCGGACGAAATCACCCTGCAAGCGCCGGAAGCCGTCACGTTCACCATGCTGGCGCGGGAGAAGCCGGAAATCCGTCCGGACGGGATTGGATTTGCGCACGCACGGATGGAAATCAGTCCCATGCTGGCGGCAGCAGTGGAAGAAATCCCCGTTACCGACGCGCGGATGGCGAAGAACTGGCATGGGTCGCTCTGGCGGATTGCGCTGACGGCGGAAGCGGGCAGGCATCATCGGTTGACCATCAAAATCAGCAAAAATAATTTTGCGAATCAGGAATGAGAGCGGCGCTTCATTCGTTGTATGATTGGAAAGCCGATGGAAGGAGGAAACTTCCTTATGAAGAATTTCTGGAAAATTGTGATGCTGACCGTCCTGTGCGTATCGCTGCTGTGCGGCGTGACGGCGATGGCGGAAGCCGACCGTTTTCAGTTTGAAAAAACAAATTTGACCGTCTTTGAAGGCAATACGCTGGAATTGTCGCTCATCCGGCAGGGCAATTGCGCGGCGGACGGCGAATTGACATTTGTCAGCGGGCGCGAGAACATCGCGACGGTGGATGAAAACGGTGTGGTAACGGGGCTGACGAAAGGGCAGTCGACGATTACTGCGACGCTCAAAACCGAGAAACGGACGTGGAAAGCGTCTGTCACCGTGACCGTGGCGCGCGCCGTGACGGACATTGCGGTGAACGAAACGAGTCTCACGCTCTATGATGCGGCAGATCCGCTTATCAGTCACCTGACGGGTGGCGCGGACGGCCGCGTGCTGCTGCTGCGCAAAGGCAAGCAGGTGTCGATTCGGGCGACGCTGTCCCCCAATGACGCGAACAACCGCCGTTATACCGTCGCTTCGTCGGATACGGACGTGGTGCGTGTGAGCGGGTCAACGCTGACGGCGCGCGGCGCGGGCGAGTGCATCGTGACCGTGGCGAGCGAATCGAACCCGGAAGTCAGTGTGGATTACCGCGCCATCGTCATCACCCCGGTAACGGGCGTGACCGTGACAGCGGACACCAAGACGCTCTTCATCGGCACAACGGCGCAGCTGACCGCGACGGTGAAGCCGGCGGACGCGTCCATCACGGGCGTGAAGTGGGAGAGCACGAACGAGAAAGTCGCCGTTGTGGATGAATACGGCGTGGTGACGGGCGTTGGGCGCGGACAGGCGACCATTCGCGCGACGGCGGCGGATGGCGGCGGTCAGCGCGCAAGCGTGAACGTGACCGTCAAGCAGCAGCCGGAAAGCATCACCCTGAGCGGCTTAAGCGGCAATATCCGCGTGGGCGGCGGCGTGACGCTGAAGGCGACCGTGCTGCCGAACACGACAAGCGACAAGGCGGTTGTGTGGTCTACGTCGGACGCGAGCGTCGCGACGGTGAGCGCGAACGGCTACGTCAAGGGTGTACGCGCGGGCAGCTGCACCATCACCTGCCAGAGCAAGACGTTCCTGGAGGTCTATGCGCAAATCGACGTGACGGTGTATGCGCCGGTTACGTCCATCACCTTCAACGAGAAGAAACCGTCCGTGGCGGTGGGGCGCAGCATTGCCCTCAGCTGGACGGTGAAACCGCAGGACGCGACGGATTCGTCCGTCAGCTTCTCGACGAACAAGCCGGATGTTGTGTTGGTGTCGGATGACGGCATCGTGACCGGTCTCAAGCGCGGTGAATGCTATGTCTACGCGACCGCGAACGACGGCAGCGGCAAGAAGGCGACCATCCGCGTGACGGTGACGCAGCCGGTCACGGGCGTGACGATGAAGTACACCTCGCAGAACGTGGGGCTGAACAAGTACACCACGAATACCGCTATTCTGGAACCCGCGAACGCCGACAACAAGAAGATGCAATGGACAAGCCAGGATGAGCGCATTGCGACGGTAGCGGGCAACGGGCTGAATCCGAAGGTGACGGGCCGCGCATGGGGCACGACGACCATCATCGGTACGACGGATGACGGCAGTTATGTCGTCACCTATACCATCAACGTCGGCAGCAGAAAGGATGCTCTGCGCATCACAAATCTGTGGGCGGAAAACAACGCGACGAAGATTGTTGTTTACAACGCCAGCAACCTGACCATCACCAAATTCTACTACACGATTTACCTTTACAATGCCTTCGGCGAACCGCTGGTCTGCAACACCGACGGGCGGTCCTTCTCCTTCACGGGCACTTACAACTTCACCCTTGCCCCCGGTGAAGCGACCCGCCACGGGCAGTTCTCCTTCGGGCGCGAGTACATCAAGCCCTATGGCGTGGGGCAGGTGGTCATGCGCATCAATGGCTACGACATTGAGGGCGGTGAGCACTACGATATTCCCGCCAATGACCAGCCGGAATTCACCTGGAAGGCCACGATTGACGACGGACAAGGGTAATCCCTATGCCGCTTCTGGAAACAGGAGCGGCGCTTTTTAATTGGGAGTGAGAAGTTGAAAACAAGAGGCAGCAAATGGGCGATTTCTCATCAGCGTCAGCAACAAAAGAAGTATTTTTGCAGCTATCTTGACACGCTTTTTCACCTGTGCTACACTGTGAGCGGTTGAAGAATGCCGTGTTCTTCGACCCTTTGCGGTATCCCAATAAATTGGATCTAACAATAGGTAATGTTTTTATTCACAGGGGAGGTCATCCGAATGAATACAACCCTGCTGGCAGCGCTCGCGCTGGGCGGCGCTGCGCTCTCGGTCAAGAAGCCGACGCAGAACCATAACCTGATGCGTCTGCCGTCCTTCCGGGGCATTGCGGAAGTCCGCGCAAGTCTGCCGGGACGGATGCGGCTCTATCTGCCCGCCGTATCCGCCAACCACGAAGCCGCAGAGGAAATGAAGCGGCAGCTGGAAGCAACCGGCGTGGTGCATGAAGTGGCGCTCAACTTCCGCCTGTCTACCGCTCTCATTCGCTACGACGAGACGAAGGTCGAAGCCGCCGTGGTGCAGGGCGCGGTGCTGAAGCTGATGGGATTGACCGACGCGCTGCAGAAAGAGCCGGTCAGCCGAATTCAAAGCGGGTTGAATACGCTGATGGCGGCAATCAACCACGGTTTGTTGGAGGCGACGAACGGTCTGCTTGATGTGCGGACGCTGGCGGGATGCGCGCTGACGTTCGCGGGCGTGAAAAGCCTTGCGGTTAGCGGAGCGGCTGTTCCGGGCGCGATGACGCTGCTCTGGTGGGCAGCCAGCATCTGGAGGCGAAACGACAGTGGGACGAATTGAAACGGCGCTGATTCGCCACTACCTGAAGCCCGCTGTGACCAGCGATCTGCCGGGGCGATTGCGCTTGAGCTTCAAGGGATATCAGATGCTGCCGAAGGAAGCGCTGCCGTATCTGCATTATGTGCAGGACGTGATGACGATGCTGCCGGGGGTGCGGGATGCGCAGGTGAATCCGCGGATTGGCACGGCGCTGGTGACGTATGACGCGAGCATGACCAATCGGGAGGAAATCTTGCGGTGGATTGCGACGGCGGTGGATACGGGGCTGGAATTGGCGCAGGAGATTGACTGGACGAAGAGCGATGTGGGGGAGGAAGAACTGGCGACGATGGCACGCCGCCGCCTCGCCTTGCGGCTGGGACAGACAAAAAAGTAACGGCAAAGACTTGTAAGGGAAAAGCGCCCAAGCCGGGCGCCAGTCAATGGGTGTCGAGAGGGGCTTTGCCCCTTCGCAGGGTCAAGGGACAGCGTCC
>ERZ773225.399-NODE-399-length-66361-cov-4.861159_pt1 | contig 66361 bp, 62 predicted proteins | sample MGYA00580993_ERZ773225 | MGnify/ENA primary metagenome ERZ773225 (study PRJEB29015, sample SAMEA2737748) | human gut metagenome | biome: human gut; feature: human-associated habitat; material: faeces | place: China | collected 2012 ...
AATTAAGTATTCTATAAATACCAATAACACTTATTATATCAAGCAAGGAAGTAAAACTAAAAAGCGTCTTATGCGCCGACGAGCTACCAATATATGCTAAAACTTTTATTTATGCTAACCTTTATATAAAAAGATTTAATGAGGCACTTATGGAAACACAAGAACTAAAAATGTTAAACTTTCTACATCGTATTGAAACCAGAGAAATAGAAACCTCTGAATTTTTTAAAAATGTTATTGATGAATTTCAATCTACAGATTTAGCAGAAATCTTAATTATGAGATTGTTTAATAAAGGCCATGTATATTCATCTGTTAAAGATGATAAATTTGCATTGGGAAATACAAAAGTTATCTTAACAGACAAGGGGAACAAATATTTACAAAGCTATCCTATATTTAGATGGTTTATTGAAAATGGTTCAATAACTGTTACTTGGGGAAATATCATTGCTTTAATAACTTTCTCTATTAGTATAATTTTGAATGTATGTTTTCATTTTATTAAATAGATTCCAAAACTATATAAAAAAGTTTATTATTATTGTAAAATAGGCATATGACAACTACATTAAATCAACAAATAAAACAAGAACTAAACCAATATAGACTTGAAGTTCAAAATCAAGAACTGCAAGCTCAGGTTTTACAGGCAAATCATATTATTGAAATGCAAAATCAACATATTGAACATATTTTTAGTTCTATAAATGTTTTAATAGGCATTATGGGAATAGTTGTAGCTATATTCGGCATTGTTATTCCTCTTTGGAATGCTTGGAAATCAGCTCAAATGAAAAAAGATGTTGAATTAGCGGTAAAAGATGCAAATTTATTTATTACAAATAAATTTAAGGAATGGGAAGATGTTGAAGCTGAAAATGCAATAAAAAGGTACATAAGCAATGAAATCAGTTGGCAAGATTTACATAGTATTTTAAAATATAAACCTTTAACTGATAAACAACTATTAGAAATATACAATGCCGCAATTATTGCTGATAATCAAGGTATGATAGAATGTTTAACCTGCTATATTTTTAATGAACACTATACTGATAAATCCGAGGGTTATAATAAAGTAAGGAATTTAATTGTAGATAGCAAATATTTCCCTCAGTTTGCATATAAACTTACTCCAGCTATTGTAAATGCTTTGTTGTCTGTATCAGATAAAAAACGAGAAAATATTATAAATCAAGTAATAGATTTATCTGTCACATCATTTCTTGCTTACAATCATATTGATGAAAAAATTGCTTTATCAAGTAGTAATAAAAATCATATTGTTGATAAAATCATACAAGAGAAGTCATCAAGTGCGTTAAAAATACTAGAAAATAATAAAGAGTTTATTGATACACTGGTTGAAAAAGGTTTATTTGAAGATTGTTCTTTTAATGAACATGGTTATTGTTATGCTACAGCAGTTTTGTCACTTAACAAAAATAGTTATTTATATCAAAAACTTGAAGATTATTTTGTAAATAAAATTGTAGAACAAATGAACTAAGTACCCCATATAGCCCCTCTCATTGCGTGATGTCGTTTCTTGGTTGAAGATACAATTTTTCGGCTGTGAGATTTTTCTCGGCTTGAAAAACCCGCCGGTAAAAATTTTAGATGAGAACATTTCTCGGCTGATGATGAAATGTTTTAGGGCGGCGAGGTATAAAGTTACCAAAAATTATTTTAATAAAAATGTCCGCACATATTTATGCGCAAGCGATAATTCGTCTTGATTTAGTTTATCAAGCATTGAGATTAAGTCTGATTTTAGGTCGGCGGTTTCTTGCAGGTGGTAAAATTCAAATAAGTCTTTAGGCTCAACTTCTAAAGATGTGGCAAGTCTTTCGATTAAATCTGCAGACGGAAAGTTTTTACCGCTCTCAATACAGCTTATATGTTTGTCATCTACATTCACAAGTTCGGCAAGTTGCGCCTGCGTTAGATTTCTTTTTTTACGATACTCTTTAATTTTACGACCGAACAAATTTTTAATATTCATATAAACCTCTCTTTCAATTTTATTAAGTATTTTGACAATTCAGAATGGGAAATGAGGTAAATATTTGACTTAAATTTACTTAATTGATAGAATTTATTACAGAATGGGTAATTTTTATACAAATTTTTACCTAAAAAATGGATTGAGAATGGTTTTAAATGTAACAGCTAAAACTAAATTTGATATTTATAGGGTTTTGCAGGAACTATCAAAGACAAATCCGTTATTCTGTAGCGAACTTGAATTTCAGTTTTACTTAGCCTGGAAAATTAAAGAATTATATAAAGACCAATTCACAATTTGTATTGAATATCCCTTGAAAAATTATGAAGGCAAAAATAGAAATATAGATTTGTTAGTAATTGACAGCTCAGGCGGATATATTCCAATAGAATTAAAATATAAAACAAGTAAATTTGAACAGATTTGGAATGGATTGACATTTAACTTAAAAGACCAAAGTGCAAATGATTTAACTAAATATGGACACATAAAAGATATTTCAAGAATTGAATATTTCAAAGAAACTGAAACAAATTTTTTAGTTGGTTATGCTATTACAATCACCAATCAAAGTCGGACTTGGCAAAAAATTGTAAATACTGAACAGACAGATTATGAATTTTCTTTAGAGAACGGTATAACAATCAACAAAGGTATAAAGAAATGGCATGAATGTACTTCCGATTACAATAAAAAACATAATCCGCCAGTATTTTTAAAAAATGATTATTTTATACATTGGCAAGATTTCTGCAACTTCAATAAACCGCACGGAGTATTTAAAATTTTAGTTACGGAAATAGTATAAAGAGGTTTATATGACAAGACAAATTGAAATAGAAATTGAGAAATTACTATCAATAATGCCACTAGGGCTAGAGTTTAGTACAAAATGGTTTAAGGATACTTTAAGCGGGTTATATGGAAGACCGCGCGACAGTTATATACCGTCAGATTACTGCCATAATATAAGAAATAATGGGATTGACTGGGAAACACAACCGCATTATTTTAAAGCTTTGGAACATGGGAAATATCGTTATGTTGGGAAAGATTATAAAGAATAAATTTTTAGACATCTTGCAATCACTTCTCGTTGTGCATAAATAGTTTTAGCAAATAAAACAGAACAGGTGGTAAATAATGTTTATTATATTTATAATTATTTGGTTTTTAATTATTTGTTTAGTTTACTAGATTGGAGTTAATTATGACTTGGTTGATAAGTTTATTATTTACTTTAAGCGGAATAACTATTACAGAAGATGGGTACATAATTGATAAACAACAAAAAGAATTAGAAAAATTGGAGCGTATCTTTTGGGATGCAGATTATGTAGATAAACTAAAATACAACAAGAATTATATTTACATTGAACCTGTTACTAATAAAAAGGAAGGGAAATAATTATGGATATTTTCACTTTAAGTGTTTTATTAGCATTCTTATGGGAGAAGGACATTATAGGAATAGTCGTCATTACTTGTATTGTAGCTTTTCTATGGGAAAGTAAAATTATTCAATGGTTGTTAATCATTACAGGGATAGTAATAGCAATTATAGCAATAATAGAACATTTGATAAAAGTTGAAAAATATAAAAATGAAACTCCGCAAGAAAGAGCAGAAAGATTAAAAACAGAACAAATGATTGAAGATTGGCGAAAACAGTTTAAATAATTTTGCACCGGCGGGGGAAAAGAAAAACAAAAAAAGAACAAGTTTAATATTAAATATCCTATATATAGAAGTATAGGAAGTAATAAATTATACAGATACCCCGATGATTACATTGACCTTGTTATCATGACAAAGTTTGAACTATCATCAAACCGAATTTTTAGTACGAGATTAAGGGAGAGATAGGTGAGGGACAGGCAAAAATTTTGTATTTACATTTCTTCACTTTGTATTGACAGTTACAGAAAAAATCTGTATCATGAACATGCAAAATTAAATAGGTAGTGACGATTCACCTTTATTTCTCGTCCCCAGCGTGAGCCTCCGCTATTGGCACAAACAATTTAGGCTCAAAGTATGGAACATTTAACTTTTGGAAGGAGGTATCGCGCTTATAAACCAATAAAGTACAAATTAACGGAGGTAACTCGAATGGCTTTATTGTTTTATTTAAAGTCCGTTGGTAAAAACACCAACACAAACCGCAGGAACTGTTTAAGTCTAGCGCAACTCATACAGGGAATGCAAAAAGAATTAGTGATACACAACAAGGAGGAACGCTACTACCAGACAAGAAAAATCAACACTTGTAAACCGCGCTGCTTGATGAAACTTAATCAAGTTTTGTCAAGTGATAGGGTGTACCCTATTCACGGGCTGTCATGGCATAGAAAAAGCCTTTGTTTAGAGTTGGTTTTTGTATTTTCACTCAACTCCGCGACAAAGTCTTTACATCTAACAATCGTTATCCTACAACAAAATAAAAAGGGGGAAACGATGACAGGACAAAGGATTGGGTACATTAGAGTTAGCGCAGTTGACCAAAATACGGAAAGTCAAAAAGCAATTTTAGCTAAACTTGGCATTGATAAGTATTTTGAAGAAAAAGTCAGCGGTAAGAATACAACAGACCGCCGCGAACTTCAAAATATGCTTAATTATGCAAGGCAAGGCGATACAATTTGTGTTAAAGACTTATCGCGGTTAGCTCGTAATACTAAAGATTTGTTAGATATTGTCGAATATCTGACAAACAAAGGTGTTACTCTATATAGCGACAAAGAAAAAATTGACACTTCCACCAATTTTGGCAAACTGATGCTGACATTCTTAGGTGCGATTTATGAATTTGAGCGTGCAAATCTTTTAGAACGCCAGCGCGACGGAATTGCAGTTGCGAAAAAACAAGGCAAATACAAAGGGCGCAAGAAAGTTCCCAAGCCTGCAAACTTCAAAGAGGTTTATCAAAAATGGCATAACCGTCAGATTACATCAATATCTGCTATTCGTGAGTTGAATATTAGCGAATACGCATTCTACAAGTTCGTAAGAGAGGAGAATGCTAATGGCTAAGAATACAACTCCTAAAAGACCAAAACGCAAAAACGGTGAAGGCTCTTTTTCAAAGAGCGGTAACGGCTTTGATTATAGATTTCCATATAAAGATGCTTTAGGAAATACAAAATATGGTTATACTTACGGCAAGACTAAAGAAATATGCCTTGCTAGAGCCGAAAAACGAAAAGCAGAAGAACTCGGCATTTATTCTTATGAAGATGTAAACGAAAATATGTTGACCTCACAATGGGCTAACAATTGGTTTGAAAACTATGTTATAGGTCAAGTAAAAGTTACAACTATCAGCGATGATAGAAGTATTTTAGACAAACACATCATTCCAGGCATAGGAAATAAATCTTTAAAAGAACTAACCACACACGGACTGACATTATTTTACAAAGAATGCTCAAAGAAAAGTAACGGCAGAGGCGGAACTCTTGACCCGAAAACAGTTAAGAATATCAGAGCAGTTGTAAATAGAATGCTTGAATGTGCCTGTGATATTGGGATATTAAAAGAAAACCCGAATTTGCGAGCAAAATATCCAAAATGTACGAAAAAAGAAACGCAAATATTAAGCCCAGAAGATTATGACAAACTTGTAAAATATTGTATTGAACAAGGCACTCAATGGGATATGCTTATAGTATTCTTCCTTTGTGTCGGTACTAGATTAGGCGAAGCATTGGGCTTACAATGGTCAAAGGTTAATTTTGCGAAACGAGAAATTAGGATTAGCCAACAGTTGCAGGCGGTGCCTGATAATGATAAAAATGCGAAATACAAGTATAAAAAAGAGATTATAGACTCAACCAAAACTAAAACTTCAAACCGCACAATATCAATGTCGGAGCCTGTTGAGAAAATACTCCGCCGAGTTAGAAGTTTGCAGGCAACAAACAAAATGAAACTTGGACAAAAGTACCATAGAGATTTAGACCTTGTGTTTGCTCGTGATGACGGATATTTTATCTGTGATACTACTTTTAGAGCGTTTGTAAATAAACGCTTAGAAGAAGCGGGAATTGCGCATCACAAAATACATTCATTCAGACATTCATGTGCGACATCTTTATTTGAAGATAAAATCGATATTAAAAAAGTATCAGCTTGGTTAGGTCATAGCAATATCGGTACTACCTTAGATACTTATACTCATGTCCTGCCTCATCATTTAGAAGAAGTTGCGCAAGCACAAAATAAGCGTTTCAAACGGATATTCAGCAGTAATGAAAAAGAAATACCAGACGAAATGCTGCCGCAAAAAGACGATTGGGGTGCATAAAAAATAATAAGTTGTGGGGAAAAATAGACCTATAATTATTGTAGGTCTTCCCTACAATTTACATCAAAAATTAAGTATTCTATAAATACCAATAACACTTATTATATCAAGCAAGGAAGTAAATCTAAAATGAGTCTTATGAGCCCGACGAGCTACCAGACTGCTCCATCCCGCGATAAATTTTCTTACACTCTATTATTAAATGCTAAAAAACAAAAATCAACCCCTTGAATTACCAAAAAGTTTTGTTAACAAATGTAACAATATTGTAAAAATTAATCAATTCAGAACCTTCACGTTTTTTATCGGAATAAAAACGCCTCGTGTGAAAGGAGAAAAATATGATACCAACAAATTTATCCCCTGTTGCTAAGCAACTACCAGAATACCTATTTTACAAACTTACTAACAATAAAGGGTATTGAATGTTCACATCAAAGCCAAGGGCTATTTCACATACTTTTGATTTAAATGTCGGACAAAAAATGCTATAAATTTAAAGTTTGACCGTGACTATAAAGGAAATCAACTAATAAAAAATTTATTTAATTTACAAGAAATTCACTGTCGCAGCAATCCTGATGTTCTTACTTTCAATCTAGAAAAAAAAATGTAAAAAATCAAATTAAGCTAACGCAATAATAAGATTTATCAAAAGTTTAAGTAATAAAAAATATTAATAATTACATAGATGTGTTACTTCGAAGAGAGCCTGCAACCAAAGCTAAATCTAATAAAACACTAAAAAAAGCTTTAATGAAAGCAAATAATAATGATTATAAATTAAGAATGCTGCATAATAAATTGTCTAATTTAGTATATATACCATAGAAATAATAAAAAAGGCCGAGATATATTATTGCGGCTTTTTTATCATGCAATTTGTAAAGTTATGTAACAATATTTAATAGTTTATGAAATTTTACATAAGTTTTATACTTTATATATATACAAAACGAATTCATAATATAAACCTTTCATACAACCTACACACTAACCTTCTACACATGAGGAATTAATTAAAAAAGATTCCAAAACCTTTCTTTTGAAGAAAGGTTTTTTTTTAGTCTATTGAGTGAACAGCATATTTGTGGTAATATACTATGTGAAAGAGGAGCTTAGTTAGATGGGCTACAAAATATTATCAAAGAGAGAATTATGTCCTAATCAGTATGAAATAACTATTGATGCGCCTTTTGTCGTACGTAACGCCAAAGCTGGCCAGTTTATTATTTTTAGAGCAGAAGAGAACGGGGAAAGAGTACCGCTAACAATCGCTGATGCTAATAAAGAAACCGGAGAGCTTACACTTGTTTTTATGGCAGTAGGCTACTCAACTAAAAAACTTGCTGCTCTTAATGAAGGCGATGAACTCGTTGATATAGTAGGTCCTCTTGGACAGCCTACACATATTGAAAAATATGGCACTGTTGTTTGTCTGGCCGGAGGCTATGGCGCTGCACCCTGCTATCTTATTGCCAAAGCTTTTAAAGAAGCTGGTAACAAGGTTTATATGATTATGGGTGCCAGAAATAAAGAATTGATATTCTGGCAGGATAAAATGAAAGATGCATGCACAGAATTATTTACAACGACAGATGACGGATCTTTAGGTGAAAAAGGATTTGTCACACAAGTTTTAGATAGGCTTATTAAATCTGAAAAGATTGATTATGCCATTGCAGTTGGACCAATGCCAATGATGCGTGCAGTCGCTGATTTAACCAGAGATAAAGGAATTTATACAGAAGCAAGCATGAACCCTATCATGGTTGACGGCACAGGTATGTGCGGAGCTTGCAGGGTGACGGTTGGCGGAAAAACTAAATTTGCCTGCGTTGATGGACCGGATTTTAATGCACATGAAATAGACTTTGACGAAGTTATTAATAGAACAAAGATTTATAAAGATCAAGAAAAAAAACGCAGTGAAAACTGCAATTTATTAAAAATGGCGAAGTAATAATATAGGAGATAATTAATGGCACCTCGTGATCAAGAAAAAGCAATACCTTTATGTCCTCTAATGAGCGTTGGCTCACAGGTAGAAATTGTTTGTATGCAAGAAAACTGCGCATGGTATCTGAAAAACTATAAGATATGCTCGGTTTATATGATGGCACATAATTCTATGCTTGATGTTCAAGCCAAACAAGCAAAGGCGAAACAAGCGCAGAGTAACAATGGATAGAAATTAGCAAAGCCGGATTTATACCGGCTTTTTATATTAGGAGAGAAAATTAATGGAAAATACTGTCGTTATCGGCGCCCAATGGGGTGACGAGGGGAAAGCGAAGATTACAGACTTGCTTGCGGAGAAAGCAGATTTAATCATTAGATATCAAGGCGGATGTAATGCCGGTCATACAGTTGTAGCGGGGGGGAAAACATATAAATTTCACATGATACCTTCTGGAATATTATATGATAAAACAATCTGTTTTATTGGAGCTGGAACGGTTATACATCCGGAATCTTTTGAAAGGGAGCTTAATGAGCTTAAGGCTGAGGGAGTTGATTTCAAAAATCTAAAAATATCACCTCTGGCCTCTATTACAATGCCTTATCATATAGAAATTGACGGTTACAGCGAAGCTCACTCGGGTAAGGGTAAAATTGGAACAACCAAGAAAGGCATTGGACCGACATATACAGATAAGGCCGCTAGAATTGGTTTTAAAATTCAAGATTTATATTCTTTTGAGGCACTTAATGAAAAAATAGACATGATTCTTCCGATAAAAAATAAGATGCTGAAAAATGTTTATGGATTAGAAGAATATACGCGTGATTGCATTCTTTCATTATGCGAAAAGTATGCCGAACTCTTTAAGCCATATGTATGCTTTGATTGGCAGGATTTATTAAACCGCTATAAAGACAAGAAAATCCTTTTTGAAGGCGCTCAAGGTGTTATGCTTGATGTTGATTATGGTACTTATCCATTTGTAACAAGTTCAAACCCTATTGGAGGCGGAGCTTCCGTTGGAAGCGGCTACGGCCCTGCAATGATAAAGGAAGTAGTAGGGGTTTCAAAAGCATATGTAACTAGAGTTGGTGAAGGACCTTTTGTTACAGAATTAACTGACGAAACAGGAAAAATGATTCAGGATATTGGTCACGAATTCGGGGTTACCACAGGCCGCCCTAGAAGATGCGGCTGGTTTGACTCTGTTATTATGAAATATGCTGTTTTAGTCGGCGGCATAACTAAAGTTGCACTTACCAAAATTGATGTATTTGACACTTTTGATGAGATTAAAATCTGCACTGCTTATAAAGACTGTAGAAATGATAAGGTGTATACGACTTATCCTACAGATGTATTTATTCATAAGTATTTAGAACCTATCTATGAAACAGTGCCCGGCTGGAAAACTCCAATCAGCAGCATTAGAAAATATGAAAATTTGCCGGAGAATGCAAAAAAATACATTGAAAAAGTAGAAGATTTAATCGGAGCCCCGATAGGAATTATAAGCGTCGGTCCTGATAGAGAGCAGACAATATTCAGATAAAAAAATAACCGGATTGTAAATCCGGTTATTTTTTATTTTATAATTTTTCAGGGTTTCTCAAAGGAATTAATCTGTCTAAGTCAGAGTTAACACTGAAGTAGAATCTTGCGGTGTTTTCATTATAATCTCTTCCGAGAGGGAAACCTACACCAACCTGTGCTGTAAGCCAGTCTGTAAAGTTTACGTATGTACCAAAACCTACAGAATGCAAGAACTGTTGAGGATAGTTATAAATACCTCCGTTTTCACCTAACCAGCCCCAATCATAGAATACTGCAAGTTTCAATCTTTCATCTACCTTTGGAAGAATTCTATCGAGGAATGGAACAGGGAATCTATATTCAACAGTACCGGTCACACCGTAATCACCGATTAATTCAGCCGGCTGGTAACCTCTTAATGTATAAGGCCCGCCCATCTGCATTTGTTCAGCTGCAAACAATTTATTTGGAGAGTACTGACCGTTTACTCTTACAATACCCATACTTCTGCCGAATAGTCTTTGAACACGGGTAGCACCTGCTGTAACTTTAAAGAATGTAGTGTCCTGTATTGCGCCGTGGCCGTCACCGCCCATACCAAAGTCAACGCCTAAATTTCCTAACCAACGTCCGTAGTTATCATCAGTCATACCATATAATCCAGAACGCCATACATTCAAGTTATAATTTGATAATCTTAAAGGATTGCCTGCAATATTTGCTGATGTATTTGCATTTACATAGTCATAACCTGTATAGAATATCAAATCTGATTTAGCAGTTTGTATAATAGGCTGCGTTAATTTAAAGAAATAGCTTTGTGCGTTACCTTTGACATTTAAGTTTTTGTAAGGCCCGCCCAGTCTAACATGAGAGTCAGAAAAATCGAAAGACAATCTTGTTCCATATGAAGATACCGGTAATGAGTATCCAGCCATCCAGCCTGTTGCACCGGATGAAAGAATAGTACCGCCGTAGATTTTATCACCTAAACCTGTAAGGTTGTCCATACCTACAAGGAATGAAACTCTTTGAGAGCCGGTATAAGAACGGCCGTAGTCATCATATGAGAAATTAAGATTAACAGGGAATCTATCTCTTACATTCAAGGTGATTGTAGTGTTCTCATCGCCTTCTGCCTGTCTTTCAACTTCAGTCTGCACTTGAACATAATCTTCCTTGTTAATTTCTTTCATTGCTCTTTGAAGGTTTTTAGCATTGAACACATCACCTTCTCTAAGCCCTGCTTTACCCATAATAATGTGGCGCAAGTACCATTCTCTGGTCCATTTTTCGCCTTCAATATTCATTTCGCCGACTTTACTTTCAACAATTCTTATTGTCGCAACACCATCAACAATTCTCTGAGGAGGAACTGTTGCATAAGATGTAAGGTAGCCTTTTGCTCTATAATAATTTGTTACTTTCTGACATACTTCCAGCAGTTCATCAAAGAAAACATCTTCTCCTAGAACTTCAAGACCTAGTTTTTCTAGTTCTTCTGAAGGTATTTTTGTATTACCTTCAAAATTTATTTTTTGAAGTAAAAAGTGAGGATTGTATAATACACCCTCTCTAGCTTGATTTTCTTCTATTGAAGCATCATAAATCTGTTCATCTTTACTTACATCATCAAATGACTGAATATAACTTCTATCAATTTGATAATGGTTAATATTTTGCAATTCAGTAGTATTATATGCTCCGGGGTTATATCCGCCGAGTTCTGATTGAACCTGAGCCGGCAAAACTGTTCCAGCCATAGGGTCTGCAAATGCCTTATTTACAGACAAAAGGCATAAAACGGTGAGCAAATAGCTTATTTGTTTCTTCATAATTTCCGTATTCCTAAGTTAGATTATTGGGTTGTAATATTAGTACACCTGACATTATATTTTAATTAAAAACCCAAAACAAATTTTATTGCCAGTTTGTAACAAAATATTAACGTAACATTATATATTTTAACTCGTTTATGAATTTTTGTAAAGATATTAGCGTATGAAAGTTATAAATAAGTCTAATGGTGGAATTATATAATTAGAAGCTAAAAGGAGTTCTAAATTGGTAGCAGCCGTTCAAGCAATACATTCAGCCTATTCTGATCCTGAGTATTTAAGAATACTTCAGGAGTTAATGAAACTTGGAATTGCTCCGAGCGGGAATAAAAGTATTGACAAAACTAAGCTTGAACAGGCGAAGACAGAATTAATTCAAAAAATTCAAACAAGACAGGAGGAAGAACAAAAGCAGAATTTGCAGGTTCAGCCTCTTGAGGCTGCTCAAGATACCCAAAGAGCACAGTTGGAAGAACTAAGACCCGGAGCAACAACTATTGCAGAGTTAAACAGACTTTATTTTGGATTATAAAAAGAGCTCTGATTTTCAGAGCTCTTTTGGTTATTTCTTTGTAATAAAATCTAAAACCCCGTTTATAAATGTAAGCGGGTGAACAGGGCACCCTGGTATGTACAAATCTATCGGATATTTTTCCAAAAATTCTCTATTTAGTTTAGAAGAATTTTGGAAAACACCGCCAGAAATTGCGCAAGCTCCTGCCAGTATTACTATTTTAGGGTCAGGAGTAGATTTATAGCAGTCTTCAAGAGCATAAGCCATATTCTCTGAAATAGGTCCTGTTATTACAATTCCATCAGCGTGACGAGGAGAAGCTACAAAATCAATACCAAACCTTCCCATATCAAAGTTACAGTTTGAGCAGGCATTGAGTTCCATTTCACATCCGTTGCATCCTGCAGCTGAAACCTGTCTGAGCTTTAATGATTTTGAAAAAACTCTTCGAATCTCTTTTCTTGCTGTTATTGCAGCTTTTTCGAATTCTTCCGGCGTCATATTTTCTGTAATAACAAGTTTATTTCTGTCTGTTGACGACAATTTATAATAGTTGCTGAATTGTACAGACTGACATTTACAAGCACCGCAAAGCGTACATTTGCCCATATCAATAGACAAAGGATTGGCTTTTAATGCACCTGTAGGGCAGACACTTTCGTCAACATCACCGCATTGTTTTAAGATTGGGAAACCTCTAAATTGACTGCGCATCGGCGCATTTGGAATATCCGGTATAAATTGATTTCCCTGAAAATATTTTAATTTAATTATATCAAACATTTTTATCTTCCTTTTTATAAATCATTACCACAATATGACAAGTTAAAACTCTTGTTACAGAGCGGGAAGTCAGAGACTCCATTATTTCTAACAGCCATTGCAAGCATATACCAGTTGTTGAATGATGGATCTTTCATCTTGTATCTTAAAAGTTCCCCATTAGCACCTGTTAAAGCAATATGAACAATCTCGCCCCTCCATCCTTCAGTCATTGAAATAGCAAAAGCATTTGGAGCAAGAGTTTTGTTTGGATTTGTTAAAATCGGCTCATTGCTGAACTCTTTAAGCTTTTCTAAAAGTTTTTTTACAATCTGCATAGACTGTTTAATTTCTTTGTAACGAAGCTTAAATCTTGAATGCACATCACCTGTTGCTTTAAACGGTTTTACAACATCCAGTGAGGTATACCATTTGTCATTGAAATCAAATCTTGTATCAATATCAACCCCTGATGAACGCGCTGCCATACCTACTGCACCGAGAGCCTGTGCTGTTTCTGTTGATACAACACCGGTTCTTTCCATTCTTGATATACAGGAAGGAGTTTTCAGCATAACTTTTGTAGTTCTGTCAACAGTTTTTGCAACCCCGTCAAGCATATCTATAATCTTTTTAGACAAAGCCTCATCAATATCGAAGTTTACACCGCCGACATTAATTAACCCTCTGCCAAAACGACTTCCTGAGATTTCAAGCATTGTATTAATAACAAGTGTTCTTGTTATACCAAAAATTGAAGCACCCATTAAATAAGCCATATCTCCGGCAATTGCCCCCATATCACCAATATGTATTGCAATTCTCTCCATTTCCAGAGCAACACGTCTAATTATTTGAGCCTTTGACGAAACTGGCGTATCCGATAAAGTTTCCATTGCCTGTGAATACGCCATATTGTAACCAATTACGGAATCGCCGCAAACAGATTCAGCCAGCCGGTTATTATATCCTTTACCTTTTAAGAAAAGTTCTTCTGCTCCTCTGTGCTGATACCCGAGCATAATTTCTAAATCATAAACTTTTTCACCCTGACACATAAATCTAAAATGCCCAGGTTCAATTACACCTGCATGAATTGGTCCTACAGCAACCTGATGGATATCTTCTCCCTGCATTTCAAAAAACGGGTAAGCATCCTGATTGTTTCGAACCGGTTTCAGCCATGGATGATTAAGAGGTTCTATTCCAAACTCTTCATAGAACTCTCTTTCAAATATATGAAAAGCTGGAAACTTCTGAGTAAATGATTCATACGATTTTACATCCGGTGTAAACAGAGATGATGTCACATAAAGTTTACCTATCTTATCATCAGCCATAACAACGTATAGTCTTACATTATCAAATTCTTGTTTTCCGAAGAAACCGACTACACGCATTTTCATTTTTTCAACATCTGATTTTATCTCCTCTATTGAGATTGTCGGAATGTCAAAAGCATTTATTTTTTTATTATTTTCAGTGATTATCCAATTCATAGTTACCTTCTTTTTAAAAAATGTCTACGTGACTAAAAACCTCTTACTGCTAAAATTAACATATTTACAAATCCTTGAGGCATATAAACGCCGATAAAAAATGCTAGTATAAGCATTATTATCTGCGGAGTGTACATTGTCCAGGATAGTTTTTTATTTTCAGCTTCACAATGTTCATTTTTAGCAGATGAGAATGCCATTCTGATAACCGCTTTTCCAAGACCGTAAAGAATTATTGTCAAAAGCAGCAAGAATAATGCGCATAAAACATAGTGTTCTTTTATAAACATTGTCTTAACCATTAAAAATTCGCTTATGAATAACACTGACGGAGGAAATGCCGCTATGCCAAGGAATGAAGCAACCCACAGCCATCCAGTTTTCCTGTCACATTTCATAATTCCTGTTACTGATTTTATTTTCTTTGTTCCATAAAGTTCCAATATGTTTCCGGAAGTAAGGAAAAAAGAAGCTTTAATCAGAGAATGTCCGACTAAATGAATCATAGCAGCAAGCATACCGACACCGCCTAACGCAGTACCGATAGCCAGAATACCCATATTTTCGATTGAAGAATAAGCGAGCATCCTTTTGTAATTATTAATATGATAAACAAATACAGCGGTTACAAATAATGAGATAAACCCCATTACCAGAAGCATAATCCTTGCGTAATCAGCACATCCTGCCAGAACCATTACTCTAAATACATTTACTATCATTAAAAATGCTGAGTTCAAAAGTGTTGCAGATAAGAGAGCTGATATCGGCGAAGGTGCTTCTGCGTGTGCATCCGGAAGCCAGAAATGAACAGGAGCCAGCCCCATTTTTGTACCGATACCAAACAAAATGAACACAAATGAAAGCTTTAACCAGAACTGATTAAACAAAGCTGCATTGTCATACAGTTGGTTATAGAATAAAGAGTTTAAATTCCCTGTTGCAATTGTGAGAAGAATAATTCCAACAAAAGCAAGAGCAATACCGATTGAGCAAATAAATACATATTTCCAAGCAGCTTCAATAGAATGTTTGGTTTTGTGGAAATATATCAAATATGCGCTGGCCAGAGTTGTACCTTCAATAAATACCCATGCTGCACCAAGATTTGAGCTTAATATTGCACCGGTCATTGAAAATACAAAGAACAAAACCATATATGTATAATGTCTTAATTTTCTGGTTAAAGAACTGTCGTTTTTAAGATATCCGTTATTATAAACAGCAACAGCCAGAAAAACAATTGACATAACCATTAAAAATATTTTATTTGTATCATCTACTGCAAAGAACTTGCAGGGTTTTATCATTGGCAGAAAATCCCATCCCATACAAAAAGCCAATGATACGATAAAATGCATAACTGCATATATATTAATCATCAAATTATTTAAAAACTTGTTCTTAAATATAAACAGTATCAAACACGCAATTAGCGGAAATAATAAAATTAAATTAATCATTGTACTCGTAATCCTTCAAATCTGATAATTGTGAAACTTCCAAGTCGTCGAATTCATTATTAATCTCTTTGACAAGCATACCTAAAATGAATACGGCAATAAATATATCAAGCAATACGCCAAGGTTAACAATAATCGGCATTTCTTTAGCCACTGATAATGATAAAAGAAATATTCCGTTTTCCATTGTTATAAAACCAATTACATTTGATAAAACTTTATGTTTAATTGTAATCAGCCACAGGCTTATTATAATCATTGCGCTTGAAACGCCAAAATACATTGGAGAAACAAGCTTAAATGCCGGAGTATTAATATTAGCAATCAAAAATCCTGCAAACAAAATTACGCTTGATATAACTAAACAGTAAAAGTGAGGAATATTTGCATCCGTATCTCTATGAGCGTGAGTCTTTTTAACCACCTTTTTCAAAAATATCGGAATAACCAACGCTTTTACTATTAAAGTTTCTATTATGACAAATAAAAAACCGATTATATGAGGCATACTTGCCATAATAGATTCCAATCCGGACGGTTCTTTAGCAATACCGGACAAGCATACAAAGAACAACAGCCAGCCTTGAATAATAAGCATATTGACGTGAGCTGCCAAGCGGCTTGTTGAAGCTATGTATATCATTGATAAACCTAATAAAATTATAAATATATTTTCCATGATGTTTTTCCTATATGTTATATACCTGTAGTGACAAATTCAACTGAGTATATTTACCCCTTCATTTACCCCTGCCTCCTAGCCGCCGTAAACTCTATATGTTACCAGAGCTAATATAATTAACGCAGTGATTGACATTATAAATATAAATTCAAACACATGTGTCATTCTAAATCTTGCCATTGAAGATTCTACCGTACCGATTACGATAGAAAGAACAAATATAATAGCTAAGAAAGCGAGTAAAGTTTCCCATCCTCCGAGGGAAGCCGGAATTATAAGATTTGCAATCAAAGCCTCAAAAATAAACATTTTAATTGCAGAAGCCCAGGTAATAAGTCCTAAATCTTTTCCGGAGTTGTCCAAAATCATAACTTCGTGAATCATAGTCAGCTCAAGGTGAGTAGTAGGATCATCAACTGGCACCCTGCATCCTTCAATAAGCAGCATTATAAACAGAGTTACCGCAGCCAGAATAATAATTAATATTCCATAACCGCCTGCATTTTGAAGAATGAGCTTGAAGCTTTCAAATGTATAGTTTTGAGTCAAGGCTGCAATAGAACCCAGGGCAATAAAGAATGCCGGCTCAACTATTGTAGAGAAACATGCTTCTCTGGAAGCCCCCATTCCTTCAAAACTGCTTCCTGTATCTAATGCTGAAAGCAGAGAAAAGAATTTGCCAAGTCCGAGAACATACGAGAATATTATAAATGCAAACGGAACATTAATTATAGGACTTCCGAAAGTCAATGGCACAAAGAGTGATGCAAAAATTACAGATGCAAACCCAACTACCGGCGCAAATTTAAATACCCAAGAAGTTGTTTCACTTATAACTGCCTGTTTCTTCATCAATCTTATAAAGTCCCATAGCGGCTGCCAGATGCTTACACCCTTTCTGCCTGCCCAGAAGGCTTTTGTTTTCTTGATTACACCAATCATCAAAAATGGTACAAACAAGAGTATTATTATATTTATACAAAAGATAGTCATTTCTAACCCCCAAAATAAATCATACCGATTATTGCCAATATCAGAAAGATTAAACCGAACAGAATGTACTGCTGGATATTACCATTCTGAATTCTCTCGAACTTGGTAAGAAATTTTTCATCCCACATTACAAGAGGTTTTACAATATAAGCTTCTTCTATGTCCTCTATTTCAAGTTCATAATAAGCTTCCTTAGGGAATAGTTCCTTTGGTTTCTTAATATGTGAAACTCTTTTGAATAAAGGTTTCAATGTTGAAATAAATAAATTTGCATAAGAAGAACCTGTGTATTGTACGTGGTTATTAAGCCTGTTGTATCCGCAGCCCCAGGTATTGCTAATTCTAGCTTTTCTGTTCACGATAAGTTTTACAATGAACATAACAGCTACAACTGCAAAAAATATTAAGAAGAACCAGCTGAAATCAGATAGAATCAAGCCGAATGTATTCTTAAATACTTCATCCAGAGCCGGATTAGCTGCATATTTATCAACATTAACCAACATTGATACAGGCCACATTACTATTGATATAAAGTACTGAGGGAACATTCCGATAAAGAATGCCAGAAAGGCAAGTATTACCATAGGAATAAGCATAACCCTCGGTACATCTTCATTTACATGTTCAACGCATTCAGTTCTAGGATTACCAAGGAAAGTAATACCTGCTGCCTTTGTAAAGCACAACATTGCCATTGTACCAACCATACCCAGAGCAGCAATTGAAAGAATCAGCACCAGAAACAGGCTGATTTCTGAAGCAGGAATACCCATTATCATACCCGCATAAATTAGAAATTCACCAATAAATCCGTTAAACGGAGGTAATCCGCAGATTGCGATAGAACCAACAATAAATAATAGACCAGTATAAGGCATTTTTTTCATCAATCCGCCTAAAAGCTCCATATTTCTTGTATGAGTCTTTAAATAAACACTTCCTGCTGCAAAGAACATTAATTCTTTGAATATTGAGTGGTTTAATATATGGAGAATACCGCCGGCAAAGCCTAAAACAGCCACATAAGGATTTCCGTAAGTTAAGCCGAGCATACCAACACCGATACCAATACCGATAATGGCAATATTTTCAATACTTGAATATGCAAGAAGCCTTTTTAAATCCTGTTGTGTTACTGCGTACAAAACACCGTACAAAGCAGAAATAACAGCTATTGTTAATACTGTATAAGAAATCATTTTTGACGGCGTACCGACAAATAAAAGAAATCTCAAAATACCATAAATACCGGTTTTAATCATAACACCGGACATAATACCGGATACATGGCTCGGTGCAGCAGGGTGCGCATCCGGAAGCCAGTTATGAAACGGTACAAAACCTGCTTTGATGCCGAAGCCGACAAATGCAAGCAGGAATATTAAATTTGCCATTGAAGCATCATTATGCAGATAATAAGCATATGCTCCAAAATTCAAGCTGCTGGTTTTTATATTTAATAGAATAAATGCTGCCATAATAAATATGACTGATAAGTGCATGTAAACTAAATATTTAATACCGGCTTTCAAAACTTCTTTCTTTTCTCCTTCAAATATAACAAGGAAGAAAGAAGATAATGACATTATCTCCCAAACAATAAGGAAGAATAATGCATTTTGAACCGTAACAACCATAGTCATTGACGCGATTAACATCATTAAAAAGAAACAGTGTGATGAAACATTCATACCTTTATTAAGGTAAGGTTTCATATACCCGTTTGCATAAAGAACCCCGAGAAAGCTCATGATTGAAATTACAATCAAAAAGAAAGCTGTAAGGGGATCTATAATGAAATCTACATTTCCTGTAATAGGAGATAATTCAACAGTTTTGATAAGCGGAATACCTTTAATCAAAACTGCAACAGCCGGTAACATCATTGTCAGGGCTGATAAAAAAGAAAAAATAGAGCAAACTTTAAATTTCCATTGCTCTTTCACCACTATTGAAAGCAAAGCTCCAATAAGCAGCATTCCTAATGCTAAAAAATAAATTTCCATAACTACTTATATTCCCAAAATTGTAATTTTACCAAATACCGTTATATTGCTAACAAAATTTTATTTCAAGAGGGAATTTTAAAAATATTTTCCAATATAAAAATACTCCACATTTTATGTCTTTATTACAGATGTTTTACAAAAATTTACAGATTAAATTTTTATTAATGTATTTACGGGAAACTACTGTTGTAATATAATTATTATTAATAAGTTAATGAAAGAGTGAGAAGGTATGAAAGAACAAAAAATTGCAGTAATCGGAATGGGGATGTGGGGCAAAAATATTGTCCGTAATTTTTATAATCTTAATGTATTAGACACTGTTTGTGATTTAGATGAAGAATCTCTTAAAACCGTTCAGGAACAATTCCCAGGCGTTAATGTAACCAGAGATTTTAAAGATATTATTAATAATGAATCTATTACAGGAGTTGCCGTTGTAACTCCAAGCCACACACATTTCAAAATGGTAAAAGCTATGCTAGAAGCCGGTAAAAATGTCTACGTAGAAAAACCTATTTCTACAGTTGCAGAAGAAGCCAGAGTTTTAACCGAACTTGCCGAAGAAAAAGGACTTGTTCTTATGGTTGACCATCTGCTTTTATATCATCCTGCTGTAAACAGATTAAAAATGCTTATTGAAGAGGGTGTGCTGGGCGAATTAGTTTATGCTCAAAGTGATAGATTGAATGTTAATTATCATAAAAATGATAGAAGCGTTATGTGGGATTTGGCACCGCATGATGTTTCAATGATTGCTTATGTAACAGGTAAAAGCCCTGTAAAAGTGATTTCTGCAATCGGATGTTCTTCCGACAGAAATGACATCATGGACATAACTCATATCGGTGTTGAATTTGAAGGCGGTATGATTGCACATATTTCAGACAGCTGGATTACACCTCAAAAACATGTAACCCTGCTTGTTAGAGGTACAAAAGCAACTGCTATTTTTGATGATACAGCTCCAACTGACAAACTTAAAGTTTATGATAACTTCAAACCTGCTAATTCACAAAATTATGCACTTGATTATCTCGAAATCGAACCATTGAAACTTGCCTGCCAGCACTTTGTTAATTGCTGCGCTTCAGGTCAAAAAGCCCGCTCGGACGGTGCCAATGGCTATGCGGTTGTAAGCGTACTTGAAGAAGCAGAAAAAATTATGCTAGGCTCTAAAGTTGAAGATTTGAACAAAAAAGACTTTGCACTTTCCAGAATGAAGATTTGACGAGCTCATCCAGCCGGTAGTCTGTTCCAAAGGGAGACGGAGTAGGTAAAGTTTTAGCTGGTAGTTATACGGAATGTCTCCCGCCAAAAGGTTGAAAAAAATGGCTAATTTTATATCTATATTTAGAATATTCGTAATGTTCGCAGCAGTGTATCTAATATACTCCTGCCAGGGTAACACAGCTGCATATCTCTGGGCACTGGCTTTAACTATTATTGCTTTTGCTCTAGACGGTTTAGACGGTTATGTTGCAAGAAAATTTCATGAAGAATCAAAATTCGGTGCACTTCTTGATATTATGGGCGACAGAATTGTTGAAAACACATACTGGATTTTATTTGCTGTTATGGGATGGCTCAATATTTTATTCCCGTTGATTGCAATTACAAGAGGTTTTATTACAGATACAATAAGAAGTGCAGCAATGGAACAAGGTTTAACTCCTTTTGCAATGCAGGTTAACCCGGTATGCAAATTTATTACAGGTTCTAAGTTTATGAGAATAAGCTATGCTGTTGCAAAAGTTCTAGCATTTGTTTTAATTATTACAGCTAAAATTCCGGTTTGTCCGAATAGAGAAATTATCTGGACAATTGGTTTCTGGGCAGCTGTATTTGCGATTGTATTCTGTGTGGTAAGAGGACTGCCGGTTGTAATAGAAGCTAAATATTTGTTTGAGAAAAAGAATGATTAATATTGTTTTATATGAACCGGAAATCCCGCAAAATACCGGAAATATTGCAAGATTATGCGCCTGTACAGGTGCATCTCTATATCTTGTTGGAAAACTTGGTTTTGCACTAACAGATAAATACACTAAACGTGCAGGAATGGATTACTGGGAAAGTGTAGATTTACATAAAGTTAATTCGATGGACGATTTATATAGCCAGTTTCCTGATGGAAGATTTTTCTACTTGACAACAAAATCAAAAAAGAAATACACTGATATCAAATTCCTAGACGGAGATTTTATTGTTTTTGGTCCTGAATCAAGAGGTCTTCCGCAGGAATATGTAACTCAAGAAAATGCAATTACAATACCGATGGTAGAAGGACAGCGCAGTTTAAACTTATCAAATTCTGTTGCAATAGTAGCTTATGAAATCATACGACAACTCAACTTATAAAATGCCAATCAGAGCACAAAATTCTAATAAAGGGACTTTTGGTAAAGTTTTGAATTTTGCCGGCTCTAAAAACTATATCGGCGCGGCATATTTATCGACGGTTTCAATCTTAAAATGCGGCGGCGGGTTTGCAGCTCTCGCAACGGAAAAAGATATAATACATTCTGTATCGGCTCTGCTTCCGGAGGCTGTTTATCTTTCAACACAAGAAGGCTTAAGGTCAATAAAAGATTTTTCTGTCGTTTTAATTGGCTGCGGTTTGGGTAAAAATAAAACATTATTTAAAAAAGTAATAAAACACACATCTTCTCCAATTGTTATTGATGCTGACGGTCTGAATATTCTTGCTGAAACAGACATTAAACTACCGGAAGAAACGATTATTACGCCGCATCCACTTGAAGCAGCAAGGCTTTTAGGAATTAGTCTGGATGCAGTTCTGGCCGACTTAGATGATTCTGCTAAAAAATTAGTAGAGAAATATAATTGCACTGTTGTTCTAAAAACACACAGAACAATTATTACAGACAAAGAGAATTATTTTGTTAACCAGCATGGAAACTCGGCACTTGCAAAAGCAGGTTCTGGAGATGTTCTTGCGGGAATTATTGCAGGCTTGTTAGCACAGAAGATACCGCTTTACGAAGCGGCAAGACTTGGAGTTTACCTCCACTCGCGCACCGGTGAAATCGCTTCGGAAGAACTTACAGAATACTCTGTCCTTGCATCAGAACTTCCAAAATACCTGCCATTAGCCATAAAAGAATTATTATGATTCAAATTTAATACGTCCTGTTTGATTAATAACAACAGGTTCATTCAAATGCTTAATATATTCGCATGCCAGAAAATCTTTGTTAAATGGATAATTTATACATTCTTCTTTTGGTGCCAAAATATCAAAATCAGCTCCATCAAACATCATAAATGAATCCATTGCTACTTTATAAAATTTATCATCACTTGGATTATCAACATCTATTTTGATTTCATTACCGTCTTTATCAATAATGCTCATGCCTGTTAAAATTCCTTTTTCAGGATTTACAGAATATGTCATACCCGAAACAGCCATCAATCCAGGTTTATTCCCCTGAGTTCTGTAAGTATCTTCAATTGCATGCTTAAAGAAGTCAACAAGTTTTCTTTCCGAAACATCTGCTACGGAAACTCTGTCTTCAAAAGGAGCAATATCTTTAATATCACGGGAATCAATTACACCTGGCTGGAAAAAACTCCTTGTTCCGCTGTTATTCCAAATCGCAATATCTGTGGCTAATTCCGCCCGCATGGCATCGCACATGAAATTTGCATGAGCATTTTCTTCAATCAATGTAGTTGGAGGAGGCGTAACTGATTTAATGTATCCGACTTCTTCCGGCTGTCCTAAAATTTCATTAATTATATACTGGTTAATCATATTTTTCTGGAAGAGTCTTGTTTCACCCAAATTATTCTGTATCTTTGTAATCACTCCGTCTTTGTCAAAAGTAAGATTAAGTCTGCCAAAATAATTTCCGTTTTTTCCGGCTTCTGTTATAACAACAGGTTCTCCTGTCAGAGAATAGAGGAGATTTTCTCCTTCTTTAACATCTTTTATTAACTCATGTGTATGACCGCCAATAATAACATCTATTCCTTGTGTATTTTGTGCAACTATTTTATCTGTTTGATTTCCCATATGCGATAACAGGAATATTTTGTTAACCCCTTGTTCTTTTAGTTCTTGAACTTGCTCCTGAATATCTTCTATAGTATCGTCTAAATCTTCAACAGAACAATCCATATGGTATGATGGATGAGTAACCCTTGCTGTTAAATCAATTGGAGCAGCGCCTATTAAACCTATTTTTTCCCCTTTCACCTCTATAATTGAAGATTTTTTTATAAACTTATTTAACTCTATATGTTCCTGCTCTTCAACATCATCCGGATCTTGAGTTTCTATAGGAGATTGTTTTAGATTAACTGCAAAGTAATCTCCATTGAATCCATTAATCGTATCTACAAAATCTTTTTGCTTTGTATCAAGTTCATGATTTCCCAGGGCAGAGCCGGAAATGCCTGCCAAATTCATGAATTTCATTACAGCTCTGTTTACAGCTTTGTTCTTTTCATCTCCGATGTCGTTATCACCAGCAGAAAGTTTTAAATCACCTTTGATACCGGATAAAATTCTTGTCATATTATTTGTCTGACCGTGAAGATCATTCACATAACCAACAGACATTTCAAATACATCTTTTTCAGGAGTCTTTTCAAGGTTATTATGTTTAGATGTATCCTGAGATTTTCTAAATGTAAATGTATATGGGGTGATATTAGATAATGCTACTTTTATATTCATATTTTCCTGCTTTTTGAATATTAAAACTTCTAAAAATAAATTTTGCTTTTAATCTTCTTCATGTACAAACTTAATTCTGCCAACTTGATTAATCACAACAGGTTCATTCATTTCCTTTATATATTCGCAAGTCAGCACATCTTTATCATATGGGAATTTCTCCACATAAACTTCTTCTGGAGCCAGAATATCGTAATCAGCACCGGCTGACATCAAAAATTCGTCAGTTACCACTTTGTACATTTTATCTTCACTAGGATTTTCTACATCAATTTTATGTTCTTTTCCTTCCTTATCTATGAAATTCATAGCAAGAAGCTCCCCTTCTTCAGGGTCAACTGTATAATTCAGCCCAGAAACTGCTATCAGTCCAGGTTTGTGAGCCGAAGTTTCAAACGTCATATCTACAGCTTTCTTGAATGCATCTACCAGAGTTTTTTCAGAAACTTGAGCCGTTACGACATAATCTAAAAACGGTGCCATTTCTTTTACATCACGGGAATCAATCTCACCTTCATGGAAGAAGCTTCTGACCCCGCTATGGTGCCATAGTGCAATATCCGAATTTGTTTTTTCTCTCATTACATCACATACAAAATTTGCATGCGGATTTTCTTCTGCTAAATTTTTAGGCGGCGGTGGTGCCTGTTTTATATAACCTACTTTTTCCGGAACGCCTAAAATATTGTCAAATACATACTGGTTAATCATGTTTTTATGGAATAATCTTGTTTCACCTAAATTATTCTGAGCTTTAGTAATAACACCATTTTTATCAAAAGTCAGGTTTAGTTTTCCAAAATAATTACCATCTCTACCTGCTTCTGTCATTATTATTGGCTCACCTGTTTTTGAATATAATAAATTTTCCCCTTCTTTAATATCTTTTATCAGTTCATGGGTGTGACCACCGACAATTACGTCGATTCCATCAATATTTTCAGCGACAAATTTATCTGCTTTATGTCCTAAGTGCGATACAAGAATAACTTTGTTTATATTTTGTTCTTTAAACTTATCAATCTCATTTTGAATTAGTTCTATTGTATCATCCAAGTCATCAACAGAACAATCTGTGTAATAATTAGGATGTGTTAAACGGCTCATCATATCAATTGGAGAAGCTCCGATTAAGCCGATTTTTTCTCCTTTAACTTCTACAACTGCAGATTTTGTGAGATGGTTCTTTAAATCTGCACGTCCATATTTTTGGATATCTTCAGGGTCTTGTTCTTCTAACGGAATTTGTTCAAAATTTATAGAAAGCATTAAGCCATTAAATCTATTTATAGCATCAATACAATCTTTCTGTGACATATCAATTTCGTGGTTACCTAATGCAGAGGCTTTTATGTCTGCAATGTTTAAAAATTTTGTTGTCGCTTGATGTATAGCATCATTCTTTTCATCACCAATGTCATTATCTCCGGCTGAAAGCTTCAAATCCCCCTTTATACCAGACAATATTCTCATCATGTTATTAGTTTGTCCGTGGGCATCGTTTACATATCCTATAGACATTTCAAAGGAGTCCATTTTAGGATTTCGCTCTAAATCTGAACCTTTTGGCTGGCTAATATTAGAATTACTTTTAAAGCGGACGTTGGCGATATTAAAATTAATTGGTTGGATATTGAAATTCATATATAAAACCTTCTACTCTACTATAGTAAGTCTTGTAAAAATTAAATTTGCTAAAAATTTTAAAAACTTTACAATAATTTACATAGATAGACATGTTAAAGCTTTTCTTATCACCTCCTCTGAATTTGAATGATCTTGAATAGTAGGCATAATTTTTTCAAGAACATCTTCTATCTCATTTTCTTCATACCCGAGAGAAAGTAATACAGCTTGCGTATCGTCAAAAGCCTGAGATTTTGGAAGTTTGCAGGAAGTTCTTGGCAGTTCCGTTTTCATCAATTTATCTTTAAGCTCAAGAATAATTTTTTGTGCCAGCTTTGGACCGACTCCTTTTGCTCTTGTAAGTTCCTTGAAATTTCCATCAATAACCAACGAAATTAAATCACAAGCATCAAACTCATTTAACAGTGCAATTGCCATTTTTGCACCAACACCGGATACAGATAAAAGTATCTGAAAAATATCTCTGGTTTCTTTATTAGAAAAACCATATAAAGACATTGCATCTTCTCTATGTGTTAATAACACATAGACCTTTTGCATTTCACTCTCATCAACTTTTGTACAGTTAAAATCAATCTCAGTAACTTCTAATAGATATCCTATACCCGAAACATCAATAGTTATAAAAGTCCCTTTAGAAGTTTTTCTTTTATCAGAAATAACCCCCTTAAAATAATCAAACATACCCCGCTCCTTTTATAAATAATTATATAACAAACAATCAAATCGAGATTCACCTTTACAATCAGCGGAGTAGATGGGCATCATTGCTACAAAATTATTTTACCCCCTTTACAATAAATTTTGTTTTGTGTAGTATAGATTTGTTACCAATTAAATATCTTTGGAGGAGTGCCAGAGCGGTTGATTGGAGCGGTCTTGAAAACCGTCGTACGTGCGAGCGTACCGTGGGTTCGAATCCCACCTCCTCCTCCATTTTGAAAGAGCCTGAAAAGGCTCTTTTTTAGTGCGTTTTAGCCCATTATTAAATCGTGAAAATTGCTCAATTTTGCCATTTAGGGGGCTGTTTGGGGGCTGTAAAAGACAAATGTTGATTTTATTGGATTTTAGAAAATCTAGCCCTTTGCCATGCGTACAAATATTCTAGTGCAAAATTTTAATAAATATGCGTTATTATTAATAAATTTTAAAAATAGACAAGTTCAAAACCCTCTCATACCAACCGAAGTCAAGGATTTGGGAGCAAAATTTTTTAAACATCTCTATAATAAATTTGTTAGAAAAATCGGAGGCAAAAAATGTTCCTGACAGAAGATGAATTTATTATTCTTAGTGCAATAAAAATCGGCTTAAATAATACAGAAATAAAAGAAAAATTTGGCATTGAACTAATCAAAAACGATTCAAGACTTAATGCTTTATATCAAAAATATGGTGCGAGCAGTATGGACGAACTTTTACAAATTACCGATTTGAAGAAAGTTGAAATTCTGCCAAAAGGAAAAATTCCATATTACCAGTATGAAGGTTCAGAACTTGTCCATAAAATCAAAATCTGCAAAAATGATGCAATTAATCTGATTAAATTTTTTAAAAATGTATCAGATAACACAAAAGAATATGAACTAATTTATCGAAAGAACTCTAATGGCTTTAAAATAGAAATTAAAAATTAATATCCGCCCATCAAGCCATATAAAAACATTTCTCCAAGAAAAGAAGCACTAGAAGCATTACTTCTATAGTAATAATAATCTTTTGCTTGTTCTCTTTCCTCGCTATCCAGACTAATGATTTTTGGAGCGAAAATTGTTACTTGTCCATTTAGTAAATCTTTAGTCATCACAAAATCTTTTAATTGGGCATTCTCTATTGAAAGACTGGTTTCCACATTTTTACCAACCTCTAAGGAAATATCCTCAAATTTGAATTCGCGTTTTATAGATTTATCGTTGGTTTCACATTCTAATTTTATACCCTCAACCGTTCCACCGCTTGCTTCTACCTGCCATTCCTCTATAATTTCGTCTGCTCTTAAATCAATTTTTATAATATTGTACTTTGAATTATAATTTGCTTTGACAGAAACTTCGGTATCACCAAACAAATAACTTCCGTTATATGGAAACTTACAGATTTCTCTATAAGCAATAAAGCAAATTGTAATGAGAACAATTAATATTACCAAAAATACTTGCCAAGTTTTAAATTTTTTAGATTGCGAAGGGTTTATTTCTTGCTCTTGATTTCCACTTTCATGGGTATTTGTTTCAAAGTCGGACATATATTAGCTCCTTAAATTTTTGGAAAAGTAACATTTTTAAGCTTTTCGGATGTTTCTTTATGATTCTTTTGATACTTAATAGCTTGTTTTTCACTAGGTAACAATAAATCACTCGGTTTGTAATGCCTGTTATCTATCCCAAAAGTCATTAATTTTTGTGCATCTTCATAGCTTACACCATATTCAACCCTCAATTTATAAACAACTTTGAATAAATCACAAAGGTCGATAGATGAATAAATTATTTCGTTATAGCTCCGTTTTTTTGTTTTATAAATATCCTCCCTTTGAGCTGTTGCAATTACGTTTTCAAGTTGAGAATTTTCAGGATAAGGGTCATAAACAACATCTTTATAAGTTGCAATTCCACGACCGATAGTTTCAATTCTTTCCCCGTTTATAACTAAATAGTCATCACCGTTTTTATCTTCCTGCAAGGATATTTTTTCACCTTTTGGAGCTGATACAGTAACCTGTTTTATAATGATTGATTTATTAGCCTGTCTTTGTTGTTCTTGCTTTTGCTGTTGCTTTTTATATTCATCAAATTGTTGTTGCATATTACAAGAATGTTCTATTTTTTCTATAAGAGTGTAAATGTAATTTTTTGCACTCATTGGAGACATTACTTCTGTATAACAGTAACCGCCGTAACAGGCTTCTGTGTCGACAAAACCATTAGGCATTGTCTGTCTTGTATATGTACCGACAACCTTTCCTTTTGCATAAAATGTTGTCAAGTTTCCTATAGTTTTATATGTAATATTAACATCTGCTAATACAGAACTCTGTATAATAAAAACTAGAATTCCTAGTATTAGAAAATTTATTTTTAAGGATTTAATAATAGACCTCCTGCACATTCAAGTAAATCAATCAGACCTTTTTGCACGGTTTGAGAAAATTTAGACGGAACTTTATCTATAGAAACACCCAATTCTTCTGCTCTTAGAAAATTTTTATATAATTTTATTGTTTCTTTAACATACTTTTCAATCTTCTTTTCATCCTGAACATTACTTGGAATTAATACGATTTCTCTTAATTTAATACTGCCATGTGGAATATTTGGAAAATATCCTGATATACTTACAACATTTCGAAATTCTTTTGGTTCTTCAAAATAAGGATTATCTGTATTTGAGTAATCCCTAATAGCAACGGCAGCAACACAAATATTATGTTCAGAATCATATAATAAAGGACTTTTTAATTTTTTATAGGCAGCAGCATTTAATACACCGCTATAAATATTGCAGGAAATAAAATTTTTATCAGCAGTTTTTGGAATAATCACTTTAGGAAAGACATCATTCGTTATTTCTTCCTTATATGCTATACCTGTAAATTCCGTGTCAAAAGTTTTAATTTGAATATCTTTACCTATATTATCAGCCCAACTATCATAAAAAGCTTGAATCGTTGCACTTGATGACTGCCGTATTGGAGTTGATTTTTGTTTTGGAAAATATGCAGGTGCTGGAGCTGTCCAATCAATCGCAAAGCATAAAGGAGCAGATAAAACCAAACATATCATTACAAAAATGTTAAATATTAGTTTTTTCACCATTTACCTCCCAACTTTTTTACTTTCTTTAAATCATTGAATTTAACCTCATCAGTAATACTGGCTCTAGGGTGATACACAGGAAGGAGTTTTATTTCTGCATAATCAACACAAGTGCCATGTACTGTTTTCATAGGCACGTTAATTTTAAAAAGCCTTTTAGCTGTATTTCCGCAAAGTATAATTATTTTAGGTTTAACGACCTCTATTTGTGCATTGAGATATTTCACACAAGCTTCTATTTCCTGTTTTTTTGGCTTTCTGTCTTTATTATTTTTTACAGGTCTGCATTTTACAACATTACAGAAATAAATATCTTGGTCAGGATTGAAACCTGCTTTAGAAAGTAAATCATTTAATTGCTGTCCTGACTTACCAACGAAAGGTTTACCGATTTCATTTTCTAACTTTCCAGGAGCTTCACCAATTAACATAATTTTTGCGTTTTCATTACCCTTTGAAACCACTGATTTTATCCTGTTTTTACATAAATTACACGCTTTGCAGACCTCTATCTCTTTAGCAATTTTATTAAGTTTATCTTTTTTGCTTACTGCCATTTGTTGCTCCCTTACATACTACACGCCATAAAAAGCAAAGTTTTTTAGTTTTGCAGAATTTATACACTCTATTATCAGAAATTAAAAGCTCTTTGTCAAGTTATAAAGAGTTTTTAGTTTCGTTATTTTAAGAGAATTAATAGATTATTATAAGAGCAATGAGGGCAAAATGGAAAATAACATAGATATCAAGAAACTTTTAGGCAAACGGATCAAAGAACTCCGTCAGCGAAAAAACTTAACACAGGAACAACTTGCTGAGATGATTGATGTCGGTGAGAGAAATTTAAGCAAGATTGAATGCGGAAATAACTTTGTTACAGCTGAAACGCTTTCAAAAATTATAACTGCCCTTGAAGTCGAACCAACAGAACTTTTTAACTTCAAACATCTTGATGAAAAAGAAGAACTAAAAAAGGAATTAATGGAAGCCATCAGAACTGAACAAGTTGATATTAAGCTGATGTATCAGTTTTATAAAAGTATAAAATAGTTATTTAAAATTTTATCATGTAACCCTCAAAAATTTTTAAATAAATTTTGTTTAAAAAATTTTTAGCTTAAGTCTTATTTTTATATATATTGTCTAAAATTTTTTTAGAATTTTTAGTTTGGATTTGTTTATTTTCAGAGTTTTCTTTATCATTTAATACTTGCTTTAGCTCTTCTAACTTATCATGTAAAATTTGTTTATTTAAGCTGTTTAATTTTTCTAACGGGAAAATGTCACTACCTAAATTCAATTTTCCGGCTTTTGCTATCAATTCAACTTCCACAAGTTCCCCGTTTGTAGGTTTATACCCCGCAGGTAAACGATTCTCATAGTCATTATGAAGATAATCATACAATGCACTGAGTAAAGGCTGTACTAAACCACTTTCAAAAACCTCATTTAATACGCATATTTCTTTTTCATATTTATTTGTTTTTACAAGATTATTTAAAATATCTAAAGTTTTATCAGACAAACCATATTTTTCCCATACACCATTATATTGTTCTTTTTTATTTTCTGTATCACCCATTAAATAATTATATGATACATTATAGTGTTTATGATAAAGGTATAAATCTAATATGGTCACTTCTGCAGTATAATTCTCTAATCGTGATATTTTTGAGGTATCATACCTATCTTCTATTTTTGCAGAAAATAATGTTGCTAATTTTTGCATAGATGTACTTTTATATGAAGTTTTATTCCCATTTGGTCGACTTGTTTCATCATCACATCTTAAATCATAACAACGCTTTCCAAAGATTTGTCTTAATAATTGATGTAGCTTGTTTGGTTCTTTCTTTTTCATATTTTTATTCTAGCATATTTTTGCATTAATACAATAATATTTTTAATTATTGCATTTTTACTCATTAGTTTCTAATTTTGCTCACTTCTTTCTTGGCTTTTGTAAAGTGATATTTGTTACAACTCAGCATATATAAAGAAAGGAGGCTAAATGCAAAGAGAAATTGTAATTCCTGAAATGAAAACCATTTCAGAGGCTTCAGAAATTACAGGGCTTACCAAGTATCACATACGAAAACTTGTCCTACAAGGGAAAGTCAAGTTTGTCCGCTCTGGGGTCAAGTACCTTTTAAATATGGACAGCTTAATTAATTATCTGAATAATGGTGACAATGCCAAAGTAACAGTTAGTAACAGTAGCAGAAAAATAAAAGGAGGTCTTTATGACTAAAGAAGAAAAAAGATACCCAATACAATTTGATAGCAAAGGGTACAACGAAAAACCAAAAGGCAAAGAAATCGGAGGGATTAAAATCCGTACACAAAGCAGTGAACCTAAACTTTTAACGCTGAGAGAAATTGCCAACCTAATTCAAACAGGTCATTCATTCAGCCCTGGGATTTTGGAAGGTGGATGCAGTGCAATTCATTGGACACAACAGCAATTATTTCCTGTTGATGTAGATAATGAAGATGTAAATTCGCCAATATTAACTATTGAAAAAGCCTTAGATATTTGCAAAGAGTGCAGAATTTCTCCTGTAATTTATTACAAAAGTTTCTCACACACAGAGGAAAAACCGAAATTTAGGCTTATTTTCGCAATGCGTAAGCCCGTTGAAATGGAAGAAAGAAGGGAATTTTTGGCAGACACCTTTCCAACATTATTTCCTCAATCAGACACATCCTGCGTAAATGCCGACAGGATTTACTTTGGAACAAATAAGGAGGTAAATATATATGACAATTAGTTTTGGTAAAATGCTTGGCTTGCACAGCCCGCAAGCCAAGAAATATCCTAATGACTTAAACGATTTAAAAATAAATTTTGACTATAACTCGTTCTATCGTGAAAGGTGCGGTAAAATCCGTTATGAAAATCAAAAATCTATAATGTTTCTAAATTGCCCTATATGTGGGCATGAAGAATGCTTTGTTGTCTATAAAGCTACTGGTCATTGGCATTGTTTTGGACAGCATGGTAATTGTGGCGGGAGTGTAATCGACTTCCTGATACGAACAGAAAACATGACCTTAAAAGCAGCAATAAACCACTTTAAGCATGAACTTTGCGGAATTCCAAAAAGCAAAAATCAAAAAGAAGAAGTCTATTGTCTTCAAAAATTTGAACCCATATCGTCTTCTGAGCTTATAAATCTGAACCTGCCACCGCTTTATTGGACAGTAGATAATTTATTACCGCAGGGTTTGGGTCTTTTAGCCTCACCTCCTAAATTCGGCAAAAGTTGGTTTGGGTTGGGTTTAAGTATTCGTGTTGCACAGGGTAAAGACTTTTTAGGATTCAAGACACACCAATCAAGAGTTTTATACCTGACATTAGAAGATAGCAAGCGTAGGATTATAAAACGATTAAAAAAGGTACTTGGTGATGAAAAAATTCCAGAAGATATTGATTTTGCAGTAAATGCCAATTCTATTAACCATGGATTAATTGATGACTTAGAAAATTATTTAAAAGAACACTCTGATACAAAACTGATAATTATTGATACACTTCAAATGGTTAGAATAGGTTCCGCCAAAAATGAAAATGCTTATACTGCTGAGTACAGAGACTTGAGTATATTAAAAAAATTTGCTGATAAGCATAATATCTGTATTTTAGTTATTCATCATTTGAGGAAACAAAAAGATAATGATATTTATAACCGAATATCAGGAACTAACGCAATTACAGGCGCCTGTGACACAATATTCGTAATTGAAAAAGAAAATAGATACGCAAATGATGCACAGTTACATATTACAGGCAGAGATGTCGAACAAGATGATTTGTATCTGCAATTTAACCAATCTAATTGTGAGTGGATATCTAAAGGCAATGCAGAAATTCAGCGTTTAAAGAAGGAAAGAACAGAATATAGTAATGACCCAATAATAAAGGCTTTACGAAAACTGTTAGATACTGTAGAAACAGATAAATTTCAATGTTCTGCTAAAGAGCTATTGTCTGAATTTGAAAAGCGTTGCGGTATCAACTTAGATGAAACACCTGAAACGATAGGTAAGCGGCTGCGTAAATATAAAGGCTTAATGCTTGAACTCGACGGTATTATTTACAATCCGCCACCGCCACACGGCAGTAATGGAACAAGATTACACAAATTTGAGAAAAGCGTGCCACCTGATGAATGGGCAAAAATAGATGCAATGTTCAACTAAATATACCCGATACTACTGATACTTAAAACACACTTAGTATCGGTAGTATCAGTAATATCGGTAATATTCAAGTATCTATTTTGGCTCATCACTTGCGGGGCAAACGAATTTAAGAAAATGAAGGTAAGAAACAGGCAAATCAGTAATAATAAAGAATAGAGGTAATAATGGCGTACTATGAGCAGAAATCAAAAAATTCATATAAAATAGTCGTATCAATGGGGTATGACTCAAACGGCAAACACAGACGAGTGTCAAAAACCGTTAAACTTCCTGAAAATATGTCTGAAAGCAAACGGCAAAAAGAACTTAATACTCTATGCGTATTATTCCAACAAGAAGTAGAAAACGGCTTGTACTTGGATGGCGGTAAAATTACATTTGGAGAATTTGCTGCAAAATGGCTTACTGATTATGCAGAAAAAAACTTAGCACCGACAACCCTAGTGTCATACAAAATCATACTTAACAGGATATTGCCTGCTTTAGGGCATATTACACTTAGTAAGCTACAACCTCATCACTTAATACAATTTTACAACAATCTTGATGAGGAAGGAGCAAGACTTGACGGCAGGTTTACACCTACAAAAGCTCTGACAAAATATCTTGAGCCATTAACAATTTCTCACATAATTAAGACTACAGGTATATCGTCCAAAACTTGCAGAAGACTTAAAACAGGCATGGCAACAAATTACAGCACCGCACAAAAGCTCTGTAATTACTATAAATTAGACTTTAACAGAATGTTTAATGGAAACTCTGAAAAGAAATTGACTAGAAAAACAATCAAAAATCATCATATAGTCATTCACTCAATATTATCCACAGCGGTTGACTGGAACATTATTGTAAATAATCCTGCTGAAAGAGCAAAACCTCAAAAAGTAACAAAATCGCAAGCTAAGTATTATAATGATGAACAGGTGGCTGATATGCTAGACTGCTTGAAAAGTGAACCATTAATGTATATGACAATGATTTATCTCGCAATAGATATCGGATTGAGAGAGGGGGAACTTACAGGCTTGAAGTGGGAAGATATAAATTTTGATACCTGTGAAGTTAATATCAATAAACAACGGCACTATATAAAAGGCTACGGCAATATTGAAGGTAAACCAAAAACTGATGCAGGAGTAAGAACTGTTACAGCCTCAAAAACGGTAATATCATTATTAAGAGAGTATAAAAAACAACAAAATGAAAACAGATTAAAATTTGGTACAGCTTGGCAAAATGGTCAATATGTATTCCTGCACGAAGACGGCAAGCCGATAAGTACACAGTTGCCGTATAAGTGGTTTACAAAATTCTTAAACCGCCATAACCTGCCAAAGATAACATTTCACCAACTCCGCCATACAAACGCAAGCCTGCTAATCTCATCAGGTGAGGATATTGTAACCGTAAGCGGTCGACTCGGACACGCTGATAAAAATGTAACCTTAAATACATACTCCCACATAATTAAATCAAAAGAGGCACAAGTTGCAAATAAAATGGATGAGTTTTATTTATCTATAATAAAATAGTCAAAAAGTCTGTAATGTTTGTAGTATAATAATCCCATCATAGAAATATTGAGGTATTCAAAATGACACAAATTACTGATTTTATTGTAGAAGGTTTACATGGTTATAAAAATTTTTCTATCAAGTTTAAAGATAATAGACTCGTTTTAGTGGGTGAAAATGGTTCAGGTAAAACTAGTGTTTTAAGAATATTTTATTATTTTCTTACTTGTAATTGGGCAGAATTGATAAAATTCAAATTTAAAAAAGTAGTTCTTAAAATTAACGAAGAATATTATGAAATTAGTCATTCTGATATTGAACAAAATATTTATACAAATGACAAAATTCTTAGACATTTACCACCATTTGTTAGAGAAAAAGTAAAAAAAGCCTTATGCAAAGGTGATATAGAAGAAGTAGAAACTATACTTATGAAAAGTATGTCCCCCTTTAGATATCGTGAATTTCGTAATCATTTTTTGCACTATCAAATTAATCTTTTTGATAATACTGAAAATGAAATAAAGAAAAGTACACAAAAAATTAATAAACTTGTTGACAAACTTGAAAAAAATATAGATTTCAATATTCTGTATCTTCCAACATATCGTCGTATTGAAAGGGAATTAGAATTTATTTTAAAAGGATATGATAAAGACGATTTCAAAAATACATCTATTAGAAGTGATATAAACAACCACCAAGGTTCAAAAAATCATATAGAGCTCATTCAATTTGGCATGGATGATGTCAATGATGCAAAAGACGAAATTCTTTATAAATTAAAAGAATTTCAAAGAACTGAATTAAATCTACTCACACTTAAGTATCTTGGTGATGTTGTAAATAAAAAATATGAAAAAATCGATATTGCAAAAATCAAAAAAGCAACAGATGATGATATTGATAAGGTTCTTAGCCGTATAGATGAAACCCTTCTCAACGAAGAAACTAAAAATAAGCTTAGGGAGACTATTAAAAACGTAAAATCTTCAAAACGAAATGTCAATGAAGATGAGCATACAAAAGTTATATGTCACTATTTTACAAAACTTTTAGATTTTCAAGAAAAATTAAAACAAAAAGAAAGTAAAATGCTAGATTTTTGCCACGTTTGCAATAAATATATTGTAGATAAAGAGTTTTGTTATGAAAGTTCGTCGTTTGATTTTTCTATTAAAAGTAAATTAGATGATAATAATGTTATAAAATTTCAACAATTATCATCAGGCGAAAAACAAATTGTATCTTTATTTAGTCAGCTATATCTTTCAGATAATAATAATTACTTTGTAATTATTGATGAACCAGAAATGTCTTTATCTGTTCCTTGGCAAAGGGAATTTTTAGTTGATATACATAAAGGTTATTTTTGTAAAGGATTATTTGCAGTTACACATTCGCCATTTATATATGATAATGAGTTAGAAAAATATACCCATGGATTAGGTGAATTTAATAGGTAATTACTATGGGAATGAAGGAAGTATTAAAAGAGGCTCAAAATGATGTAAATGATTTAGGGCATATCTTTAAAACAAAATTTCAGAAAAATGCTAAAATTATTTATTTGATTGTAGAAGGTAAGGATGATATTACCTATTATAAGCATTGTTTTGAAAATTTTATTCCTGAAGACTGGGAAATTATAGCAATACCAGCAAGCTGTGATAATAGTTCAAGTGGTTGCAAAAAGAAATTAATCAAGTTTTATAATAAACTTGATTGGAGGAAATTTAAGAAAGAACAAATTGTCATTCTAACAGATAGAGATTTATCTGATATTATCAATGAGAATATTCCAAAATCTAAAAATATATATGTTACAGATGGTTATTCTATTGAAAATAGTATAGTAAATGATAAAACTTTTTATAGGACATTAACGGAATTATGTTGTTTTGATGAATTTGATGAAACAAGCAAAATTAAATTATTGCATCTATTTAATATGCAGTTAAATAAGTTTTGTAATGATATGATTAATGTTATGAGTTGGATTATTCATTGGCAAAAAAACAATTTTAACCCTAAGTTGCAAAATATTAAAGTTAAAAATTTATTTAGAATTACATCCAATACCGTAGAATTCATACCTGTAAATATTAATGAATTTGTACATAAACAATGCAATTTACCTTATGATAATTCTATATCTATAGAAGAAACAAAAAATTTAATATCACAAAATCCCAATAAGTATACTCGTGGAAAATATCTATTTGATTTTTTTAAATATTATTGTGAAACAATTATTGAAGATTACAATAAAATTTCAAATATTAGATTTTCGCGAACAGGCAGAGCAGTCAAATTAGATTTTCTAGATATAGCCCATGTATCAAAGTGTCCTAAAAGCCTAAAAGAATTTATAAATAACACTATTTTAAAGTATATACAAAAACATAGTTAATACATTTATAACTAATCATAAAATAGTTTGGCACATTTATCTTAAAAACATTTAAATATTAATAGGGGGCTATTTAGGGGCTGAAGCTACTAAAAGCCCCCGAAAATTATTTTAAATTATTAAAAGTAAGAATTGCTAAAATTAAACAATAGTAAAAGTTTTGACACATTATTAAATGTTACAAAAAGTATTTTTAGGTGTTCGAATCCCACCTCCTCCTCCATTTAAAGCCACCTTTCTAGGTGGCTTTTTTAGTGCATTCCAGCCTTATCTGTATGTATTTTATTGAGTAATTTACTCGGAAGTTTTTTCATCATTGCGTGGGCGGATAGCCCGAAGCAATCCAGCTTTTAGGCGGTCGGAAGTCGATTGATTATTTAAGTTTCAAATTACTCACTTTACTCTTTTGATGGTCAGGGGTAAATGTAATTTATTTTTAAAATCATCTTATTTTAACCACAAGCCAATTTTAACTGCTAAGAAACAGGACAATACAGAAAAGGGGAACTTGCCTCAAAGCCCCAGAATATAAAGAAATTCAAGAGTATTTTAGGGTTGCAGAAAAGTCCGATATGTCCGATTTGCGTCACTATTGAGTCCCGTAAAAGTCTAAATTCATGGAGTAATATGCCCCAAAGCATTATTTCTGTAAGGGAATGCTGATGGACTATTATAGGACTTTTGGTATTTTAAAAGTAACAGTAGTTCCAGAAAAAATATTTTTCTGTTACAAAACGGAACCTTAACGGAACTTTTTAAGGAACCAAACGGAACTTACTTATATATTTATAAAATATTTTTATGTTATAGTTAAATTGGAGGCTTGTTTTGAAATTACACTATTTCCAACGTTATCACTCAAAAGAAAACGTAGTTACAGCTAATACTATGTTATTGCTGTACAAATTATATTCCTATGATGCAAATAAATTTTATAGATTATTATTAAATTTTTTACCAGAAGGTTCTCTTGCGAATTTATCATTTAATTTGCAAGAAAATAATGGTTGTAGTGTTCCTGATGCAACCATTGAACAGCCAAGTTTCAAATTCGTTATAGAAACAAAACTATATTCACAATTTGATTCAGAACAACTTTTATGTCATCTTAAGTCATTTAAAAATCAAGATTATAAAATTTTATTAACATTAGACCCAAAGCCTATTTATAAAGATTTTGCTAAAAAATTACATGACCAAATAGATAAATACAACAAAGAAAATAGTGCAAATATTATACATAAGCACTTAACATTTAAAGAACTTATCAGATTTGTACGAGATGAAATAAATGACAGAGATTATGATTTAATGAATATTGTTGATGATTATGAAGATTATTGTTATTTAGAAGGGCTTATCCCTGACAGCTGGAAAAGGATGAGAGTTCAACTTGCCTGCACTACGCTTAAATTAAACAAAGAATTAAATTTATATTATGAAAATGCAACAAGAGGCTTCTCTGAGCATGAATATTTAGGCTTATATAATCAAAAATCAGTCAGAGCTATCGGTAAGATAAATGCAATTGCAACTGCTGTATATGAAAATGATAACCTGAAAGTAGTAGTTGAAAGTGGCAATATAAAAGCAGACATGGAAGAAAAAATTAAAATTGCTATAGAACAATCAAAAAAATTTGATTATGATCTTGTAAACTATAAACACCGTTATTTTTTTGTTGATAAATTTTATGAAACTGATTTTAAAAAAGTAACCCCTTATGCTCCAATGGGAACAAGATTTTTTGACTTATGTGATGTTTTGCAAACTGATAATTTGCCTGATGTTGAAACAATTGCAGAATTGTTATGTACAAAAACGTGGGAGTGATATTGATAAAATCTTATTAGAATAATTATTTATTTTTCCCACCCACTTGCTCTTCAAGCACCTTATAAACAAATCTTGTAGTTGTTTTACATTCAAGGGCCAGATTATTTATACACTGTTTTGTGCCATCAAAGTTATCTATAATATATTGCCTTTTGTACGATTGATTACAATAAGCATGTATGGCGAATTTTTCTCCTGCGACTTTGAACATTAGTTTCTTTGTGGCTTCTAAGCCAATAATTAAACAAAGATACTGTAAATCTTCAGTTGGTAAATTATCTTCTGTTATGTATTTTGCCCATACGGGCTCTTCAGGTTCTTGGCGTCTAATCATATTACTCCTTTGGCATGTATTATCTATTTTAATAGATTAGTAGTTTTTAAATTTATTTTTTTTATGGAAATCTAAATATTTAATTTTTTGATTTGAAGTTATATCAATTTTGGTCTCATCATGAATATTTAACAAAGCTTGTTCTTCTTCTGATAATTTATTTGATATTAAAATTTTTCCATTTTTATCAAAAGATATTAACCCTTTATCAAATAATGCATCATGCATTGCACATAATAACAAAATGTTTTCTGTATCTACTTTTTCTGTTTTATTAGAATCTGCCCAAGGTTTAATATGACTTGCAATTAAAAGTTCTGGCGTTTTTATTCCACACAATTCGCAACAACCAATTTCTTTTAGTTTTTTATACCTAAGTTCAGACTGCCCGATTCTAACATTTATATATGCTTTTCTATCAGTTTCACTTATATCATTTGAGTCAATTCTATCAATGAGTTCGTCTGAATCTACAATATTTTCCTGCGTATTTTCTTGTGTATTATCAATAATGAAAAATGTTTTATTATTTAATATTTTAAAGGTGTCTATTATAACGTCAAATTTGTGTTCTATTTTATTATTTATATCTTTTAAAATATTCATTTTATCGATATCACTCATGCTAGTAATATTTTCAGGCATATTATAATTATATATTTCTGGATAAGATTTTAATGATTTAAAAAAGCCATCTTTTGGAACATCATTACCCTTTGCATCATGTGCCACTATTTTGCTAGTTATAAATGGAATTCCATATTTGGCTGAAAAGGCATTTATATAATCTGCAAAACGTCCAATACTGTCTTTTGCAATTCGACCAGTTTTTTTATTTGTTTTTCCCCCGCTGTTACTTGGTTTTATATATTCATGATATTTATTTTCACATTTTGTTGAAACATCTCCATAAGTAACAGTTTTATTCGCAATAATATCACTTCTTGAAAGTTCAAATAATACACAATTTGCAACCATTTTGGCTTGTTTGGGGATTATTAATTCTTCTATTTTTGAATCGTATTGACAAGATTCAAAGCTAATTATATCATTTTCAAAATCTTCTATAAAGCCTTTTGGTAAACCTTCGCTCATATATTACTCCTTTTCTTCATTATAGTACAAACGGAACCAAATCAGGTTCCGTTTGGTTCCGTTTGTAAAAGTTGCTTAAAATACAACAAACACTTTGCTTTTGCAATATCAGAAAAACAATGTTTTTGTGGGTTTGAAGTGGCAGTTGTTGATATGTTTCGATATGGATACATTGACTACACAAATCTCGTAAGCAGAGTTAATGTGTGAGAGGAGATATTTATGCAAAACTCAAATGATTACTGGATTACAACTAAAGAACTTGCCGAAATTAAAGGTATATCTGAAAGAGCAGTTCGCAAGGCAATAAGCAAAAATAAATATGTTATCAGAAAATGTTCAAAATCTTATGAGATTTTAGTAACATCTTTGGAAGAAAATGTTAGAGAAAAAGTAACATCAAACAAAGAAAAATCTGCTCACCTGGTGCCGATAACTTATGTTGTACCAGAAGATCAAAAGAAATTAGCTCTTGCAAAATACGATTTAATCAAAAAATGGGATGAATTTAGATTAAACAAGAAAAATAAAACAGTAGCAGGAAAAGATTTTCTTGATGCATACAATAACGGTTGTATTTGTACTGATTTATTTGATACTGTCGGTAAAGTTGCCATTGGAACAATTTATGAATGGCATAAAAAACTCCGTATCAATAATGACGATTGGCATTGTTTGATTAATAACTATACATTCGGTGAAAAAACTAAAAAATCCATTCTAACGGAAGATGAAAAATCTGAATTATTGAAAAATTTGTTGCATCCAAATCAGCTAAATATTGGAAAAGCAATCAAATATACAAAAATGGCATTAATCCAACGTGGTTTTAAAAATTTATGCTGCGATTTAACATACAGAAGATTTGCCAACAATTACAAAAATGAACATTATAACATTTGGATTGAAGCAAGAGAAGGCAATAAAGCTCTGCATGATAAAGTTTTGCCGTACATTACAAGAGATGTTTCTAAACTTGAAGTCGGGGATGTAATTGTAGGCGACGGTCACAAATTAGCATTTTTTGTTAAGCATCCTTACACAGGAAATCCTGTAAGACCGACATTGGTTGCTTATCAAGACTGGAAATCAGGAGGTTTTGTTGGGTTTGAAATTATGCTTGAAGAGAACACTCAATGTATTGCAAGTGCATTAAGAAATTCAATAATAAATTTAGGCAAAGTTCCAAAATTTGTGTATCAAGATAACGGCAAGGCTTTTAAAGCAAAATATTTTATCGAAAACGGAATAACCGGATTATTTACCAATATCGGTATTCAACCGATTTATGCAAAACCCTACAACGCAAAAGCAAAAGCTATTGAAAGGCTATTTAGAGAGTTGCAAGACAGTTTTGAAGTAATGCTTCCATCTTATACAGGCACAAGTATTGTTAAAAAGCCCGCTCAATTAAAAAGAAACGAGAAACTCCATAAAGAAATTTTTAAGGTTAATATCCCGACAATAGAGCAAGTTGCACGAGTTCTTGAGATTTGGTTACAAAAATATCATTACGCACAACCTTGTCCACACATTGAAGATAAAACAATCGGTGAGGTTATTGAAAACGGTAAGGGAGCAGGAGTTAACATTGATACTTTAGATGACCTTATGATGGTTCGTGAAGTTAAAAATATTTACAGAAACGGCATCTTATTCCTCAAAAATAATTATTATGATGAAGCATTATTTGGCTATAAAAAGAAAGTAATAATTAAATACAGTCTGTTTGATTTGAGTTCTATCAAAGTTTACAAATTAAACGGGGAATTTATATGTATAGCAAAAAGAGTTGAGCCTATTCACCCGTTAGCAAATTATTTGGGCGAAGCAAAAGATATAGAAGATTTAAAACAAAAAACAAAATTAAAGAAACAATTAGAAAAAAGAACGGAACAAGAATATATAAATCATCTAAAACGAAATCAAATTTATACTCCGCTATTAACAATGGATTTACCTGAGAAGCAAAAAGAGGATGAAATAAAGCAATTCAGTCTTGAAGTAAAAGCTGATTTTCAAGCAGAAAATTTTAACGGTTGCTTTAGAACAAGATTTGAAAAATATGAACATCTAATCAAGAAAGAAAATCTTACAAAAAGTGAACACGACTGGATTGCAGAATATAAATTAACCGACGAATACGAACAAATATATGGCGAAGAAGATAATAAGGAGGTATTTAATGCGTAAATTGTTTGTAAAAACCCATAACGTCAAAAACTTCGTAGAATTAATGAATAATCTTATTGATAAATCTAATGAAGTTCCAAAAATGGGATTAGTATATGGTGATCCCGGATTAGGTAAAACAAGAGTCGCTGTTTGGTGGGCAAATAGAAATGATGCGGTTTATGTGAGAGCCCAAAACAATATGACAAGTCACGGAATCTTAGAAAAAATAGTGGAAGAACTGGGCGAAGCACCGTCTAAAAAATCTACGGATTTAATGAAACAATGTATTGCACATTTAAGACTTAATCCGCAAGTTATAATTATTGATGAAATTGACTATCTTATAGGCCGTTTTAAAACAATTGAAACATTGAGAGATTTACACGATTTAACAGGAGCCCCGGTTGTATTAATCGGAATGCAAGAAGCAAAAACAAAACTTGGGAAATTCAGACATTTATTCGACAGAATTTCTGAAATTGTAGAATTTAAAACATTCTCAAAAGACGATATGGAAGTTATTGTCGAAGAATTATCCGAAATAAAAATAACAGATGAAGCAAAAGAAATATTTTTTGAGAAATCAAACCGTTTTCGTCAAGCGATCAAAGGTATTGCGACATTAGAAAATTTAGCAAAAACAAACGGGTTAAACAAAATTGATGTAAAACAAGTGAAAGGATTAACAATTGAAAAATAGAGATTTGATTATAAAATCAGCAAGAAGATTAGATAAATTCACTCTTGATGACATAATTTTAGTTTCAGAAATTGATGAACAAGAAGTCACAGATATTTTATCGGAATTATTAAAAGAAAAAATTGTTGTAAAGAATGGTAATACTTATTATTTTAATACCAAAGGGGTGAATAATAACGGAATTGAAGAAGTTAAGCCAATCATAATTGAAAAAGAAGAAGGTTATGATTATTTTCTTACACTAAGCAAAGAAACCCAAGAACGGATAAGAAGTTATATTGATTTACTTAATTTTGTAAATCAGGCAGGTGGTAAAAATTCAAAGCAACTGGTTGAATTATTTAACCAAACATCAGGTTATAAAAGTATTTCTCTTTGTACTTTAGGCAGGATACGGACAAATTACAAAAGGTATGGTTTTAAAGGTATTTTACCGTCATATAGTGCCGGGAATGTTGAAAGTTCAATACCTGACGAATTATATAATTATTTTAAAAAATATTATTTAACGAATGAAAAATTATCAGCAACAGATGCAATATACAGAGCACAAAAGCAATTGCAAGATGAGCAAAAAATTGAACAGCCTTATGCTTATGCTTCAGCTGCGTTCTTGAGAAAATTAAAAACAGAATTTACATCTCAGCAAATTGAATATTTTAGAAATAACATAAAGCCGCAAAATATAAAAATTAAGATTGAAAATAAAATTCAAGAGCCTTTAGAGATGTTGTTTAAAGATGCTGCAAAAATCTACTTTAACAGATTAAAAACAGAAAACAAGTTTGAGAGATTAATGCATCAAAAAACAGATTATAAAAACCATTTAAAAGAATATTTCGGAGATTTACAAATAAGAGAAATTACAAATAAAGTTGTAGCAAAGTTTAAGCAAAAACAGTTTGATAGCGGATATCAGCTTGTTTCAGTAAATATTTATATTCTAATCCTTAAAAATATCATTAATGCTGTTTGTCCTAAAACAAATTATCTTGCATCAAGAAGCAAAAGCCTGAAAGAAAACTCTTACGCAATGGATATGAATTTATTAACCGAAGAACAAATTTCAGAATTACTAAATATTTGTTATAAAAAATATCCCGATGCGTATCCGATTTTATATATTTCACTATCAACAGGAGCCAGTATCCCTGAATTACTTGGGTTAACTTGGGATAGGATTGATTTTAGAAATCAAATAATATTTCTGAAATATTTTCTTTATGGCGATAAACTCGTTATGACTAAGTGTAATTCTACAATGCGGCGATTAACAATTGATTGGAATATTTGCGAGGACCTTGAGTACAAATACCATATATCAGATCCAGAACCTAATGATTTTATTTTTAAATTTGAGAGTAAAAAACCGGCTCAACAATATATAGAAGAAGATGTTTTAGCACCATTAGCAAAAGAAATTGGTGTTTCAAAACTAAACCCAAGTGATATGCAGCATAATTTTGTTAATATATGTATTAAACAAAATATTCCACTAACATATATTCAAAAATCACTTGGGTACTATGGGATAACCAATTTTGTTAAAGTATATCGAAATTTAATTGAGCAACAGGAAGAAGATTATTATAATCCGCTTGATAAGATTTTGAAAAAATAAGGAGCAATTATGAAAAAGCAAATATTGGCAGAGTCTGCCGCAAATCTATATATTGAAAAATTTATGACATTAGAAACTATTGCAAAACAATTAAACGTAAGCGAAAGAACACTTCGACGTTGGAAAGCAGAGGGTAATTGGGATGCAAAAAGATTTAACTATATTCAATCAAAAACAACATTCCATGAGGATTTGTATAGTTTTGGCAAAAGCCTTTTAGATTCAATAATGACAGATATGAAAAACGGTAAAAAAGTAGAGCCTTCAAGAATGTACACCTTAACTAAAATTATGAATATGCTCAAAAATGTAAAAACTTATGAGGATAAGGTTACAGCCGGAAATTGTGAAACAGAAAAGCCAAAAACTACCGGCTTATCAGCTGATATTATCCGAGAAATTGAAGAAAAGATTTTAGGCATAACTTATGATGGATAATCTTCAAAAATCGTTTTTTAAAGGTTTTAAATCTATTCAAATGAGGTTTTATACATAAAATATAATTTACCCTTCTTTCTCGCCCTTTTGAACACTTTTTGAACGGGGTTTGATTATTCTTCTGCTGTTAATAATTTTATATTTTCTTTTTCTATCATTTCTGCAAGTTCTTCTTCTGTCGGAAGAACGGTTTTATATTTGCTTGCAAAAATCTGTTGGCTTTCTTTTAACACTGAATATTTAACCATTGTTTCGGATTTATCTGTACATAAAATTATCCCTAAAGTCGGGTTATCATCAGCTCCACGCTTTAATTCATCAAACATTCTGACATACATATCCATTTGTCCGATATCAGCATGAGTTAGTTTTGTGGTTTTTAAATCAATTACAACAAAACATTTTAAGATGTAATTGTAAAAAACCAAGTCTGCATAGAAATGATCCGTTTCGGTGCTAATTCTAAATTGACGAGCTACAAAACTGAATCCTTTGCCAAGTTCAAGCAAGAATTTTTGCAAATTGTTGATTAAAGCTGTTTCTAATACGCTTTCTTTACCTTCAATATTTTCAGGTAAGTCAAGAAATTCTAAAACATATGGATCTTTTATAAATTCATTTGTATCGATTATCATTGGTAAACACTTTTCAGTATCATTCTGCACTTGTGTTGATAAAAGTCTATGATAATAACCACTTTTGATGTTTCTTTCTAATTGGCGATAAGACCAATTCTGCGATGAGGCTTCTTTTAAATAGTAATCACGTTCGCTAGGATTATCTATGCGTAAAATTTTAGCAATATTTGACCAACTCAAATTCGCTAGACACTGTCTGTCGAATTCAGGATAAGTGATATAGAATTGGCGCATATTCTTCAAATTCGCTTCTGAAAAGCCTTTGCCAAAAGTATCCGTAAGGTATTTAGACAAATTTTCAATAAGCTTTATGCCATATTCAGCTCTTGAATTTCCGCCTTGTTCTTCTTCAACAATACGTTGTCCAATTTTCCAATAAGTTTCAACCATAATAGAATTAACAGAATGATAAGCTCTGGAACGAGCAACATTAAGCAACTCTGCTATATCATTATAAATTTTAGAAACTTCATTCGTCATGAACACCTCCGAACACCTTTATTTTAGCATAAAAACACTATTTATCTTTATTGCTATACTCGTTCATAAATTCAGCAGTTAAAATACTTGTAGGTAAAGCAAATAGCATTATTCCTATTAAAACAATAATAGCAGAAAGGACTTTACCCAAAGGTGTTATCGGGTAAACATCTCCATAACCGACAGTTGTAAATGTTACTAAAGCCCACCAAAAAGTATCTAAAATATTGTGAAAAACATTTGGTTGGGCATCTGCTTCTGCATAAAACATTAGAAATGAACTTATAAACATTAGCAACAAAAGAACACCAAAAATACTGATTAATTCATATTTTTTCTTTGATATAACTTTACCTATCGTTTGTAAAGCCTCAAAATAACGTGCTAATTTAAACATTCTCAGTATTCTTAACAATCTGAAAGTTCTTAATATTCTCAAATCTAAACCTTTTAGTGGCAAATAAAATGGTAAAATAGCAAGTAAATCAATAATCATTAAAGGTTTTAATGCATCTTTTAATCTTTCTAGTGATATTAATCGTAAAATATATTCAATTGTAAAGATGATTACAGAAACTAATTCAATCTGATTAAATAAAGTTTTGTATTGTAAATATATCGTTTTGTCTGTCTCAAAGCCAAGACAGACAATATTTGTAATGATTATTAATACTAAAAATATTTCACAAAATTTATTATTTAAAAACTTGTTTATTTGTTTTTTCATACTTTTATGCCTATAAATTTTCTATAAACTTCCTTGCACCATCAAAATCTAAACATTGTTGTTCATAAGCTTTATTGAGGATATCATTAGGTAATAAATGGTCAAATTTCTTCTTGTATTTTAGAGATCTATCAATTAGATTTATTACAGAATTCTTATCTATTGTTGAGAAATCAATAGTTTTCAATGTTTTAATTAAGTCTTGTTTCCCACTTGCTGAATAAAATCCTATTCCTCCATCTTCGATATCTACTCCACAATATTTAAACAATAAGCCGATAGTATTCTGTATTCTAGTTCCTTCTAATACAGAAAGAATGTTACTATCAGGCGCTTTTATATATGTTTTATAATTTTCAAAACCTTCTTCTAAAATAGGAATGGAGGTCGGAGATAAATATTTTGGAACAAAATTAGTTTCATAAATTTCCAACATTTTTTGATGTATTGCTCTATGTATATTTTGAGTTCCACCATTAAATTTTATAGGTTTCTTTCCATGTGCTTTTTTTACTATAATTGTTTGAATTTTATTTTTAAACTCTAAAATTTCCCATCTTTTACCCGCTAAAAGAAAGTGACTACCTTCTTTTAAAAACAAAAGGTTGCTACCTGATATTTGTCCGATTTCTTTACCATTACATACGACTTTCCAATCTTTTGGAGCAATAAATGCAGCATAAAACTCATAGTTTTCAACAATTCTTTCTCCTAATTTGCTTAATGTTATTATGCCATCGGACATTTGATAAATAATTTCTTCAGAGTTTAAATTTTGCAATATTTTCACAAAGTCGTCTTTTGAAAAATAACTATTAAAAGATATTTCTGCAATATTATGATATATTTGTGAGGAATTCGCCCCTCCGGTTTGTCCCAAATATGATAAAATTTGATGCACAAATGTTGAATAATCAAAAGTGTTTGTATCAAGTGGTTCACTATACCCATTCAACATTAATTCAACTATAGCAATGCTTTGAACTAATTGAACCCGTAATTTTTCTTGCCATGTTGCCTTATCATCAATCGCATTTTCTTCAATATAGAACCTAAATTCTTTTCTTGCATTTTCTTTTCTGCCGCAACGGCCAAGTCTTTGCACCATAGAAGCAACAGAAAAAGGCGGAGCTAGAAATATTACTCTGTCAATATTCCCGATATCAATTCCTAATTCCAGTGTATTGGTACAAAACACAGAAATATTTGATTCTTTCTTTAACAAATCTTCGCATTGTTCTCGAATATTTTTTGCTAGTGAACCATGATGAATATAGAAATTGTTTGGATAATTATTTTCTGATGCTATATTCTGCATAGAATCACAATATTCTTCTAATGTCATTTTAGCATTTGCGAATATTAGATTTTTATCTTGCTTTATAACTTTGAATAAGTCTTGTTTTAACTCGGAAAATTCATCTTTATCAATACCTATAATAGGAGGGATATTTTTATAACATTTTATTAAACCAACAGTATCTTTTGATTTATCGTTATCTTCAATTATTTTTACAGTGTCCGGTTTTATTGGATTTAACCATTTTGCAATATCAGAAAGATTACTTATAGTTGCAGATAAAGCTATTTTATATGGATGTATTTCAATAGTATGCTCTAATCTATTAATTAAACTTTTTAATTGAGAACCTCTTTCATTACCTATAAAACTATGTATTTCGTCAATTACAATATATTCCAAGTTTTTAAACAGCGGTCCAAGATATTCGGTTTTATTGAGAAATAATGATTCAATTGATTCAGGCGTTATGAGCAATATTCCGGCAGGATTTTTAATTAAAGTTGTTTTTTTAGATTGATTCGCATCTCCGTGCCATTTTGTAATAGGAAAATCTATGTGTTTACATAAAGCTTCTATTCTTGAAAATTGATCGTTAATTAAAGCCTTTAATGGCGAAATATATAATATTTTTACAGAATCTTTCCCGTTATCTGCAAATTGGGAAATCATAGGTAAAAATACAGCCTCAGTTTTACCACTTGCCGTTGGCGCCGATATTATCATATCGCTTGGAGAGTTAATCATGTGCAAAATCGCTTCATCCTGAATTGGTCGAAAATTTTCCCATTTCATTTCATGAATAACTTTTTGTATTTTTTTATTTAACAAATAAAAAGGTTCCATTATTCTCCTAATGTTAATGATACTAATTCATCATCAATTGGTTCTTTATCTTCTTGAATTTGTACTCCTGAAAGATAATTTGAAATGTTTGTATCAGGATAATTCTGTAATTGACTTAATAAGCCTATAAATGCTTTTATTGATTCCCTTGGTGAAAGAAAGGACTTGGCACCCAATCTATTCATTAGCCATTGCATAAATATCTGGATATCATTTTCAGTTACCAAATACTTTGTTGTATCATATTCAGCAAAAACATTTCTTATATTTAAAAATAACATATATAATTCTTCTTGTGATAAGTTATCTAACCTTATCACAGGTCCTGTTAAGTCTTTCATTCCTTCTTTTGCAAATGGATTATCAGCTAAACGAGTTTCTAAGGCTCCATAACTGTACATGCCTTTGTATTTATCTTCTAAAAATTCAGGTGTACCGCCAAATATAAATCCTATATATTCGGTTGTTCCTTGCAATGAATCATTAATAATATTTAAAATTCTTTCAAAGTTTTTATTTCGAACATTTGATTTTAATCTTGCTAAAATTGCCAATTCATCTATACTCACAATTAATCCGGAATATCCTGCTAATCTTACAAAACCTGCAAATAATTTTAAATATTCATAAAAATTATTATCATCAATTATTGTTCTTACACCTAAATCGTTACGGGCATCGGTTTTTGTCGTATATTCTGCTCTTAACCATCTTAATGCTTGAGACATTTTTATATCATCGCCATTTTGGTATGCGTTGATATAAGTAGTTAATACCTTTGAAAAATCGTAACATGCTACATATTTTTCCAACGGCAATAATTCTTTGTATATAATTTCTTCTGTTATATTTTCATTACTTTGCAAAACTTTAGATGCCCATCTTTCAATAATAGACCTTAATGCTCCGCCATCGGGTTTTGTTTTAGTAGACATATTTGTTATTAACTCAGAAAACAATTTTTGTGATTTCCCATCTGAAGAACATAACACTTTCTCCGTCGTAATATCAGCAGAGACAACAACTAAATTCTTTTCATGGGCAATTAATTTAGATAATGTTAAGAAAAAAGTTTTTCCGGAACCATATTCACCAATTATAAATCTTGTTTTTGCCCCACCATCAGAAATCAATTCATAATCTTTTATCATTTCTTTAATTTCATCTGCTCTACCTACTTGAATATGTTGCAAGCCAATTCTTGGAACAATACCCGCTTTTAAAGATTCGATAATTGCATTCTTTTCTTTTGATTTGATTTTTATTTTTTCCATAATAATATTCCTTATTTTTTAATTAAATTAACAACCTCTTCATTTACAAGATATACATCATCATCTTCTTCAACAAGAAAATCACCGAATTCTTCGTTACTCCACTCATTAATTTCGTCAATTGCACTACTCAACATCATTCCCTTGTTTTGAATAACATTTAGTAGTTCGTTACGAGTCCAATTTTCTTTTTCAATGATAATATTTACTATATTTTGTAAACCATTTTCTATTTCAGTTTTATCATCATCTTCTGAATTATCGACTTCTATTGGTTCAGATTTTAATATTTCAGCTTGTTCTTCCGCAAAAATTTCTTGTAATACATTATGAATTTCAGATGTATTAATTTTTATTTTTTCTAATTTTTCAGTATCTAACTTTAACTCTAATTTTTCATCCAATTCAATATCTGCAGGTATTTTTGAACCTTTTTTCTTTGTAGATGTACCTTTTTCGACTATAACAACATCATCAGCCTTATTTATAAGTTCTGAGAGAGTTGAATTCAAATAATCCTCAGAAAGACCAAGCTGTCTAAATATTTTTTGTAAAATTTTTAACTCACTATTTTTTACCACTCCATCTGCCATTGCTACTCCAATTAAAAACCGAGTAATATTATCTCTGTTTGATTGGTCAAGCTTGTTAATTAACTTTTTAATAGTTTCATTTGAGTTTATTTGTTTTGTAGAAACAATAAGCTCTCCTCTTTTATTTAGTCTAATTCTATCCTGTATTGTTAGATAAAATTCTTTTTTTATAAAATTATCAATATATTCAATTTCAATAGATAAAAGTTCTTTATCTTCTAATGCTATTTTATAACCTAAATCTAAAAACACTTTAGCAATATTATAATCATCATATTTACTCAATATATTATTTTGTACAAGATTGGAATACGCTAAATTAAACTTTTCTTCAATGTTTTTGCTTACTCTTGACCAACCGTACCCAAATGTTGCAACATTTTTAAATAAATCTTTTTTACTAATTGATTCATAATAAAAAGGGCTATGAATATATTTTTGCATAGTCGCTTCAATGTCGGCAATTTCAACATGATTAATTGGTAATTTAAAATTATGTGATTGCAACTTTAATAAAATTTCTGGTTCTTGTTTATCATAAGGAATTCTGCCTTCAGAAATCTCAGCAGCATTTTTGTAGAGAATTATATTTGTTTTTACAGTATAAGGTTTATTATCTTTTCTAGAATCTGGCTCTATACTATATCCATATATTTCAGCAAGTTGAGCAATGAAAGCAGATTGACGTATTGTTAAAACTTCATTTGAACAAAATCCTAAATTATTTAATATGTCAGATATCAAGTATCTATCCTCTTTAAGAAATGAGTTCTCTGGTATATTAATATTCTTTCTTAAAGAAGATGGCATATATATTAACTTTTCAGTTTCAGTTAAGGGCGTAGCTGCAGTGTTAAATTTTATTATAGGTTGAGTAACTTCATTTTCTATTATTTTACGTGCTTGATTCCATATACGTTTTACTTTTGTTGATGGAACAATTGCATTATAAGTTACAAAATTATTAGTTCTATAATACCCCATAGCCATGTAGTAAGTATACGTTTGAGGTTTTGAAGTATAAAGTTCTGTTTCTTCAATATTTTCTATTACTTTATCAAAATAATAAGATAATAACTCATTTTTTCTATCACTCAAATTATTATATTCATTGTTGTTTAAAATTTGGTATGGTGAAAATTTAATTTTATATTGTCCTGCCGGAGTTAAATTCTTCAAAATAGAGTTATATGCGGGGTTATATGCATACGATTGTTCGTTTTCTTTAAGAAACTTTAATACTAAATCTATCTCATCCAATGAAAAATTATTTATTGATAATATTAAATATGTGATTAAATCATATCCATATCTCAAACGTTTAAATTTATTTACTAAATCTATTACTTCAAATAGAACATCTTTTAAATCCTGTTTTTCCACCAAAGCTCGGTACTCAAGACCGTAATAATAAATGTAAGCATATCCTAACTCTTCGACAAAGGGCTTTCCCTCTGATAGCCATTTTATATAAAAGCCTTGCTGAGTTTTATTTATTTGGTTATAATTAGGCCAATAATTTAAGCTCTCAGAAGTTGTATATCCAAAAGTCGGAGTTGATTTTGTATCTATTGCAAATGGCATATCAGATTTTGAAGTACAGGTATAAAATAAAGAATTCGTAATTGTATAACCGAATAATTCAACAGAATCATTTTTTGAATGGAATGTAAGTTTTGGCTTAGAGCTCCTGCTGTATCTATATTGATTATAAGTTGGGGTAGAATACGAACTTGTTTTATATGTGATATTATTATTTTGGGTATTTTTATTACTATTGGTAACATTAACAATGATAATTATTAAAATAACAAAAAATAAAAAACCCATTTAACACACTCCTATTTGTGTTAATTGTACTACAAACATATTGAATTTGTTTGTATGCAAAGTGGAACAAAAGTTCTTTTGAGTGTGAAGATAATTTCTTAAAATTTTTTCTGGGGATTTGTGTTACTTTTTCTGTTTTCTCATGTTAATTAACATTAACCATGAGTAATTAAAGAGTAATTTGAGTATTTTGATTTTGTTGGGCAAGTATGCTACATAGAAACAGGACAATACAGAAAATGGAAATTAGCCTCAAATTCCCAAAACATAAAGGAATTTAGGGGTATCTTAGGGTTGCAGAAAAGTCCTATATGTCCAATTTGCGTCATTATTGTGTACTGTAAAGAAGCCTAGCCGCCTAGTTGCTTCATATCAACTGCAATGCACGCTATGCGCGTAGACATTCTGACCACTATAATAATATCTACAAACTTAAATTAAAACTACAAAATCGCTACAATAGTTGCAACGCCAAACTTGCTGACTGGTTAGCCGTTGCCATAAGGGTAGCACTTGCCTGCTGCAGAATTTGCTGCCTGATGTATTCTGATGACACTTTTCCAATATCTGCGTCACGGAACGTTGAACGGCTTGAAACAAGGTTCTCATAATGCGTATTAATTTCTTCTAACGCACTCTCTAATCGGTTCTGGCATGCACCGTATTCTGTCTGCTTAGCGGAGATTGAAGCAAGAAGATTATCGATTGTTTCAAAATAATCACCGTCAGTGAGCCCAATATTGCGCAACTCATCCAGATTTGTGAACCCAAACGCAATATTCAATGTTATTTGCGACTCGGCGTTTGAATGAATCCCCACCTGAAATTCTATTGAATTTGAAATATTGCTAGTACCGAAACCGAAAGGGCGAGTAGCAAAAACCGGAGTGCCGTCAGGGTTAATCAAACCGGCTTCTATCATTTTTTCTTTTATTTCGGCGGTAGTTATACCATCCCCTTTGCCGATATCAGACTGACCGCTTGTTTCTTTATCATAATAGCTATCTGTGATGGTAGAACTACCTTCAGCAAGTCCCACCAGACCGCCGACATCTATATCCCCGGTCACAGAACCGATTGCGTAGCTATTGCTAACAGTAGAACTATCTTTAGCAAGCCCCACCAGACCGCCGACACTGGTAGTACCGTTCATAGAACCGGTTGCGTAGCTATTACTGACAGTAGAACCATTTTTAGCAAGCCCCACCAGACCGCCGACATCTATATCCCCGGTCACATCAACATTCTCTAAACCAACATTTTTTATAGATGAGCCGTAAACGTAACCAAACAAGCCTTGAAAATTTTCCGTCGGACGATTGATATATAAGTTTTTTATTACATAGCCATTACCGTCAAAGGATGCTTGAAAAGTTTTTGAATAATCTGATGAATCTACTAAATACATACCAATCGGCGTCCAGCCTTCACCCGTTGAATAAGCACTCAAGTCGATGTCATTTGCAAGGACAAATTCGCAGCTGGAGCCTATTTTCTCGTTGTTCGTCATTGTTGCGAGTTTTACGAGTTCTTCCGCTGTTGAAATAGAGTATGTTCCGCTTGAAATAGCAATATTCTCATCAACGCTCGCGAGTGTAGTCATCGCACTCGTATCACGTTTGACTACTTCTTGAATAAATTCGGGCTTGGTTTCGAGTTCTCCAAAGAGTTTTATTCCGTTGTATTCCGCTGTCGAATAAATTCTTTCAATTTCATCAACTATTGAGTTTGCTTCACTGTTGATTGCTTTTAATGATTGTTTTCCATAAGTTCCGTTTGCAGATTGTTCAGCTAATGCTCTGAGACGGGAAAGCTTATCACTAATGAGGTCTAAAGACCCGTTTGCTGTTGAAAGCATGTTGAGCCCCGCTGAAACATTATCCTCTGCAACCTGATAAGATGAAAGTCTTACCCCCATGTTTGTAGATATACTGTAGTTTGCAGCATTATCACTTGCGTGGTTTATTTTTGCGCCCGTACTCATCCGCTCAATCGCTTGATTGAGGAGTTTTGTTGAGTTATTCAAAGAGCGCTGCGCTATAGTACTCAGGGTATGGGTGTTTATACTAAGCATAGGCACCTCATTAAATACCTCTCATCAGGGCTCCACCAAGTTTCTTCCACAAGGAGCAAAGCATGTAGCCGCCAGCTACATTTAGCCCCCCCCCCCCTGGGCTAAAACTGGTACTACGAGTGGATTGCAGACATTCCGTCACACCCAAAAACGAGGAGTGGTAAATATATTTATTATTTGTGGTTAGCTCTCTTATAATGTCCATATTCATATCCGGTATATATTCATTATACTCTATTTAATTCCACCTTTTTTAAAAGTAATAACGAAATTTATAAAAATTGTTACATTTGTTAATATATAAAACCTTATAATCTTGCTATTACCTGCATTTCCCACACTTTATTCTTGAATTTTACGCCTTAACAAAAATTTACAATTAGAGTCTGCGGAAAAAGTATGTGTTAAAATACCCTACTCTGTGTACATAAATCATTAAAAGATATATAAAAAAACGGGTTCAGATACTAATATGGAGAGGAGTTATGGAAGATACAAGACCGACTTTAGCGCAATATTTTGTAGAGCAAGCTTGACCTGATAATAAGTTTTTGGAAGAAATGAATAATGTAATTACAAAATCAAGTATCATTTCGCGAGCTTAAAGAAAATTTAACACAATTAGAAACTTTAAATGCACAAAAAGAAGCTATCGCAAAACAGATAGATAAAATGGGAATAGGAATTCCTGAAGCTATTGGACGAGCTGCTCGTTCTCCGAAAGAGTTGCAAGAATATTTAAAAAGATTGGCGGAGTTAAAAACTTTGCCATTTTTAATATTCTAGCTAATTAGAACTTAAATGATATAATTTATATAGATTAATAGGATAATGATAAAGGGGGAAATGGGTAGAAGTCGGCGTGGTGTTTGAGATAGAGGCTGATAAGTAGAATTGACAAAAGTGGGTTCAAAAGTATCTTTTCTGTCCCCAAAACGGTCACTATTAAAAAAATTTTTATAAACATATCGGCTATAATTCAAATATAATCAATAGTTTCGGAGTTCAAGCATAATTCCCCAAAAATCCGTTTTAGTCAAGAAGGAACCAAAGAGGAACCAAGTTCCCCCTTAAACTAAAAGAGAATGTGAATTTTAACTTCCGAACAGCAGTCAATAATTATAATATTTTACAGATAAAACCGCCTTTTGAGGCAGTTTTTGAATTATTTTTGCATAAAAATCTTATAGAATTTGTCTAAAATTTGCTTTGAAACTACTCTTTTGTCAAGTTAATGAGACTTTTGAATCAATTATTACCTTCACATCTTTGCACAAAAACCTTATAGTAGGTATTCAATATTTTGTCCTTATAATCAGACTCTGAAAGTTTTTTGTTCAATATATCTCTAATTTCAGTATAACTTTTTTTTATATAATCACTTTTAAATAAATCATCAATAAACAAACTTTGAACAGTAGAAATTTTATCTTTCATTATTGCCAGAGGATGTTCTTTTTCAATAATAGGGAAAATTATTTCAATATAAACAGAAAACGCTCCTAAAATAGCAGATACACCATGTATATTATCAATATCATGAGTCAAGTTATTAATAATTTCATTTTCTTTAATAAACATCCCGCCTTTATCAGACAATACCCAATCTAATGAAATACCATAACAATTGCATAATTTTGTTATTTTTTCCTTGCTTAACTCTGTTAAACCGTTTTCTACTTTACTGAAATATTGCTTACTCACCCCAATACTGTCAGCCATTTCTTGTTGGGTTAAACCGAGTTGTTTTCTGATTTCTTTAATTTTTTCGTTTTCGTTCATCACTTCTTTTGTAAACCTATCAGTTGACAAATAATAATTTGTAATTTATAATCTGAGTAAAATATATCATGTAAATTTATAAAAATCAACTTGTAAGTTTACTAAAAGTTGAATAAAATTTTAAAATTTACTTGGTACATAAAAATTAAATAACCCGATAACCACTCCAATAACACTAACTTTAGAGGTAATGTATGGAGTAGTTAAAGGTGAAATTTTTATATGCAAAAATTAAGGAGAAAGTTCTTGAATAAAGAATGGATTACAGTAAAAGACTTAGCAAACATTCAGGGTATAACCCCGAGAGCTGTTCGCAAAGCTGTTAACAAAAATAAATATGTAACCCGATTAGTTGACGGTTCAACCGGCTCTAAGTATGAAATTCTTATTCAATCATTAAATTTCGACACTCAAAATTTAATCAACTTTGAGAATTATAAAAATAAAATTGAGAAAAGAGAGGAACCAAATTTAAGAAAAACTATAATAATTCCGCCGCATGCGAAACAAATAGCATTAGCAAGATATGACTTGGTAAACTTATGGGTTGATTACAAGAAGCAATCAAAAAATAAAACCGAAGCAGGCAAAGATTTCCTTCGTGTGTATAATGAAGGAAAAATGTATCCGATTATTTTTAATATTGTCGGGCAAGTTTCAATAGGAACAATTTACAGATGGTATAAACAAATTAAGACAATAGACGACTATACTCTTTTAATTCCAAATTATGATTATGGAGAAAAAGAATGCAGCGTTAATTTAACAAAGGAAGAAGAAATATGCTTTAAATCTCTATTATTATCCCCAAATAAAATTAATATCGGCAAAGCCACAAAATTAACGAAGTATATTTTAAATAAGAAAGGATATGAGTCACCATCAAGTGAAAGAAGTTTTCGCAGATATGCAAAACTGTATCAACAAAAGCACTATGATGAATGGGTATTTGCAAGAGAGGGACAAAAAGCATTAAGAGATAAAGTTCAGCCATATATTACACGTGATATTACTCAACTGGAAGTCGGTGATGTTTTGGTTGCGGATGGTCACAGACTGGCTGTTCAATGTTTAAATCCGTTTACGGGTAAGCCATGCAGAGCAACACTTATAGGATATCTGGATTGGAAATCAACAGCTCTTGTCGGTTACGAGATTATGCTTGAAGAAAATACTCAAGCAATAACTTCGGCATTGAGAAATGCAATTATAAATCTTGGGAAAATTCCTAAGATATGCTATCAGGATAATGGAAAAGCTTTCAGAGCAAAATTTTTCACAGGTGATTTTTATGAGAGCGGCATTAACGGATTATTTAATAAGCTCGGCATTACTGCGGTTTTTGCTCAACCGTATAATGCAAGAGCAAAAGTTATCGAGCGATTTTTCAGAGAACTCCAAGACGGCTTTGAAAGATTATTACCGTCATTTGTCGGTTCAAATATTACGGATAAGCCTGCGTATATGAAACGTAACGAAAAATTTCATAAAGAATATCATAATGATTTTATCCCGACGGTTGAACAATTAACACAAATGTTGGATTGCTATATGGAGTTTCACAGAAGCTTGGAATGTCCTAATTTTAAAGGAAAAACTATTGGTGAAGTATTTAAAGAAGGTAAAGGAAAAGGTGTTAATATTAACGAACTTGACGATTTAATGATGCATACACAAATTAAAACAATAAACCGTAACGGTATCAGATTCTTAAAAGCCGATTATTATAACGAGGCTTTGTATGGTTTACAGGGCAGAGTAATTATCAAGTATAGTTTATCTGATTTGACTAAAATTAAAATCTTTTCTCTTAAAAATGAATTCATTTGTGAAGCAGAAAGAATTGCTCCAATTCATCCTATGGCTGAATATCTTGGTGATATCAAAGACCAACAAGAATTGAAATTCAAAATAAAACAGCAGAAAACACTTGAAAAACAAACAATAAAAGAAATTAAAAATTATTTTAAAACAGAGCATATTAAACCTTTAGAGTGGCAAAATGTTCCTCAAATAACATCACGTTCAAACCAAAACCTAGAAGTTGAAGAAGTTTTTGAAAATGATGGCAGACCTGCTTTTGAATCCCGATATGAAAGATACGAATGGCATCTTAAAAACGGGTTTGAAAATGATGCGGATTTTGTCTGGTTTAAAAAGTATGAATTGTCTGAGGAATATAAACAAATATATGGGGAGGCAGTAAATGAACACAGAATTTATTAAAACAACCAATGTAAAAAATTTTATTACTCTTATGAATAATTTAATAAATCGAGCAAAAGGAGTTCCGGGAATGGCACTTGTATATGGAGAACCGGGACTCGGTAAGACAAGAGTTGCAACTTGGTGGTCAGCTAATAATGATGCAATTTTTGTAAGTGCAACTCAAGTTACAACTCCACGTTCGCTTTTAGAAGAAATTGTAAAAGAAATGGGCGAAGTGCCGCTTTTTAGAAGTTCGGATTTATTTAATCAAGTTGTTAATTATTTAATCAAAGATCCAAAAGTTTTAATTGTTGATGAAGTAGATTATTTAACAAAAGACAAGTGCGGGATTGAAATTTTGAGAGATATTCATGACAGAACTCATACCCCTATTATCTTAATTGGAATGCGTTTTGCAAGAAGAAATTTAGATAAGTATGCCCATTTAACTGACAGATTTTCTGAAGTTTTACATTTTGAACCGTTCTCAACCGATGAAACGGGTATTTTGGTAAACGGATTGTCAGAAGTGAAGTTTACTGATGATGCAACAAAATACATACATCAAACAGGGTTTGGGTTCAGGCAAATTGTTAACTTAGTAAATAAATCCGAAATACTTGCCGAAGCGAATGGTTTAAAAGAAATAGATTTAAAATGTGTTACAAAATTTTTAAAAAAGGAGACTAAATGAAGAAAATACGTTATTTATCAAGAAAACTAAAAGCATTTACTTTTGAAGATATCTTTCTGCTTGCAGAAACACCAAAAGAAAAATTACAAAGTGCATTACAAGAATTGATAGATGAAGGAGTTTTGAAAAAAACTAATCAAGGCTTTGTTTTCTGCGAATTTAAACAAATTCCTCCGCCAACAGAGCCTGTTGTTAGAAATACGGCAACAAGATTTATTCAGGATGAGGATTTTGTTAAATTCGTTGAGATTAATCCTCCAAATATTAAAAATTTAACTTCAAAAGAATTGGAAGAAATTCCTGAATACAATCGAAAGAAAAGAGATAAATATTTGCATTTGTTAAAAATAACAAACGGATTACATGGTAAGAAATTAATGGAATTTATTGATGAATATAACCAATTAAATCCTTCTAATCGAACAAGTTATGCAAATTTAATACGAAAACGAAATGCTTATGTCAGATATGGAGATATTGCATTAATCTCAAAATTTGGAACTCCAAGAAAATCCTATTACCCTGATATGGAAGAATATTATGCAATATTTAAGAAATTTTATCTGTCAAATTACGGTGTATCTATCAGGAAAAGCAGAGAAAATACCGCAAAAATTTTTCAAATCCCTTTAGAAAAATTTCCGAGTGTAATGACATTCAGACGAAGACTACGCAAAGATTTTTCAGCAGAAGAAATAAGAAATATAAGGAAGAAATTATGTTTCTAAAAAGACGAGCCGATAATATTCGAGCAAAAATGCGCATCAAGCACATGAATCAAAAGAAAATGGCAAAAATGCTTAATAAGTCTGAATCTTATATTACAAGACTGATTAACGGAGAACGTTACAGCAAAGAGTTTGAAATATTTATATATTATGAACTTGGGTTTAGTTACAGAAATTTAAAATAAAGAAAGCGATTTGTGAGCAGAGAGTGCAAGGCAGAGCCGATACTCGTTTAATGTGAACAAATCAAGAAAGGAGTTTATTATGACAAGTAAAACAGAAAAAAAGAAAGAATTATTTAAAGATGCAAGAGCCAAATACATTGAAATTTATAATCAAGAGGAAGATTTAGATAAGAGAATGTATCAGGCAAAAGAAAATATTGTAAATCTGGAAGCCGAAAGAGAAGAATTAAAAGCAAGCAGACCGGCTCTATTGGCAGATAACGAAGATGTGTCAGAAATAAATAACAGGTTAAAAGAAATTGATGATGAAATTGAACTAAATCAAGATACTATCAAAGGAATTAAAACCAAGAAAAAAGATGTCAGAAGTCAAGTGTTAACTGAACGACAAGAGACTAATGCTGCATATAAAGAATATATTGAACAAATTCTTGCAGATGTACGAAAAGAGTATATGAAAGTTGCACCTAAGTTAGCAGAATTGCTTAAGGATTACATAGTATTAGAAAGTTTAAGAGATGGTGATGGAAATGGCTATGCTTATCTTACAACCGAACATGTAAAATGTTTGCCAAATTTTGATAATGGTTCTTGGCCCTTATTTAAGTACAATTATTATAATATAGTTTCTAGCAATCAGGAACGAGTAATCGACAAATATGATATTCCCCAATATTATGTAAGAAGAGTCAGTTTATCCGATTATAATGTATAGATTAAGAACCGTTTAAAACCCCATTTAAGGGGTTTTAATTTTATAAGGATAAGAACCTCTCAATATCTATATTCAATTCAATATAAAAAAAGCATTCAAAAAATCAGCTTCCGCTCTTAAATTTTTAATAATCGGAGTTAAATTGTATAACTCTTCTATTTCCTGTTGTGTTACACAAAAATAATCAGCAACAACTGCGATATTATAAACTGCTTCAGCCTTTTTACTTAATTGCTTAAATTCTTTGTCCGTAATATTGAAACCACTAACTTCTTTCATAATCTATTCTCCTTTTGACACACAACACACTACCGACAAAGACAGAGGAAAGCTAGTGAAAAGAAAAAAGAAGTTACATTTAGACATATTATTTGAATAAGATATTACCAAATATTGTGATTTTAACTAAAATTGATAAAATTTTATTTTTATGAGATAAAGGATTTGTAATACTTTATAATTGTTGAGGTTGTGGATTTGTGAAGAGAATAGATGAAGAAACTAACAAAAAAATAACTAATCTTATATCTGAATTAGAAGGAATTGAAAATAAGGTTCCTAACTCTTTTAAGAAAGTTTTTAATTTTCCGGGAAGAAAGTCAATAGATATTGCACAAAAAATAATTGAAACTTTATCAGAAGATGGAGATGTTATTTATGATCCATTTACAGGATCTGGTTCTTTTATTATAGCAGCCGCAAAGGTCAATAGAAAAATAATTGGTAATGAAATTGATAATTATACTTTTTCAATTTTGAAGACATTACTTACAAAAGTTGATAATGATAAGTTACAGGAATTATTTAATAAATTAGAAGAAAGCGTAAAAATACAAATTATGAGTTTGTATGAAACCGAATGTTGTGGTAGCAAAAACTATATTTCGAAATTATTCTACGATCCCCAAAATGAAGAATATTTTCATCCTACCTCAAATAGAGAGATTAAAGATGGTAAAAATATAAAACTATCCAATACCTGTCCTATATGTAATAGTTCGTACAAAAATTTTACTCAATTGGATTTGGCAAAATTAAATGATATAACCAATGAAGATATTGAAGATTTTCCCAAAAATAAATATATAGAAAATAGTAGAATTAATATAACGAGTACAACTGGAGCTGATTATTATGATAGACTTTTTACAAAAAGAAATCAGAAAGCTCTTTTACTACTCCAAAAGGGTATAAAAAATTTAGAAAATATTAAAGAAAAAGATTTATTGCAATTTGCTCTAGTTTCAGCACTTGCATTATCAAGAATTGCGATGTATGGCTCATCTACTGATCGATTATATCATGTAATTTTACATGGTGCCCAAGAAATGAATGTTTGGGAACTTTTTGAATCAAAAGTAAAAGCTTTTATTAAATTCCAAGAAACATTCGATAGCATCTTGACAGATAATCCAATAGATAATAATTTATACGAATTAAAAAATATTGCATATCAATCATATGTTGATTCTTGTCCGGAACAGAAGTTTGATATGATTTATACTGATTTTCCTTATACGGATCAAGTTCCTTATTTAGAATGGAATCAGTTATACAGAATTTGGCTAAATGAATTTTACAAACCAGGAGAATTTGAATTAACAGAAGATATGCTAAGTAAAGAAATTGTCCAGACTAATGCTCCATCAAGATCTGATAAACAATCTATTGAAAATTATTATCATGACATAGACATAATGTTTAAAGATTTTAATAAGGTACTTAAAGATAATAAATTGGCAATTTTTACTGTTAAACTTGGAGCAAGAAAATATTTTGAAACCTTAATGCAAATAATAAATTTAGCAAGAAAAAATGGCTTTGAATATGTTGCAAGAATTGGAATTGATAAAAATGACCCAACAATAAGAAAACAATCAGCATATAAAAATACATTATCAAACGAAATGATAATCTTTTTTCAAAAATTACCTAAAGAAAATGCTTATTGGTATGTTAAAAATAAAAATTATGAATTTGAAATTGTAAAATTATTGTATAATAAAATATTGCAATCAACCAATACTGATATTACTTTAACATCTTGTGTTCGTTATATCATTGATAATTTACAAGAAAAACTGTCTTATATCGCAACAGAAACTGATATTCAAAAAATTTCTTCTATTATAAAACAGAATTTCTATTTGGATGCCAATGCAATTGTTCGAATAAATTGCAATAAACTATATTTGGATATTGAAGATGATAGTGATTTATTTACAAAATTATATGATTTAATGCCATTATACATAAATGAATTATTAGAAACAAAGGGACAATTCGTATTAGATGATTTGTATTTTGAATTGGCAAATAAACTTTGTAATGGGAATCCCAATACTATAAATAAGTTTTTAGAGGATAATCATTGCCAAAATAAAATAAAAAGAATAATTGAAAATTATTGTGACTACAATGAAAATGTATATATCAGAAAAACCTTTACAAATACTGTTTCAGATGATGCAATTGACATATCTTGTTTATCTGGTACAGATTTTGAAAAAACAATAAAATTGTTATTAGAATCTAAAAATTATCAGAATGTAATCAATACTGGTGGCTCAGGGGATTTGGGAGTTGATTTAATTGCTCAAAAAGAGGTCAACGGAAAAACAATAAATTACTTATTTCAATGTAAACGTTGGGTAGCAAATGTAGGGAGCGAACCAATTCAACGGTTGCATTCCGAAAAAATAAGGCGTGGTTTTGATAATGCAATTTGTATTACTACTTCTGATTATACCAGAGATGGTCTTAAAGTCGCACAAGATACAGGAATTCGTATAATTAATGGGCAAGAAATCATGCAAAAATTAAATGAAACTTTTCCTGGCAAATACTATAATGGTATACTTGAAAATTAAATTATAGTGTCCATTTTGATTTTGTAGAATCCCAAACCAAATGTTTTTCAAAAATATCAACCAATGACTTATATTTTAGTGATAATGCATTCAACCATCCATTATGAATTAAAACTTCCATTAATCCCATATCATATAATTCTGGCGTTGAAAGATAATGATTTGTTTTGACTAAATATTTTGATTGTTTAATAATATTTTGTTCAATTTCTGAAATATCTTCAGTTCCAACTGGATTTGTTGTAATATTAGCATCTTTTTGAAAAAATAATATACAATCTCCATTTAAAGATTTTTTAGGACTTATAATATTTTTTAGAGTATTGGATTTTTTTATGTGGACTTGCGATAAATATTTGAAATGATTCTTCGATAATATTTCAATTAATTTATTCCAGACTTCTAAACTGCTATCATGAAAATATAGGCACAAATAACCCTCGTTTTTTAATTTTTTTGAACATATAGAAAACACATTACATAGGTCATTAAAATATTGCTTTTCACCTTTCTTTCTTGAAGGTGCGGACGAAACAATAATTTCATCCTCTAGATTAAAGTTTAGATTTAAGAAAGGTTTATATAGTTGCATATATTCAGAGTATGCAACTTGACCTAAATATGGAGGATCTGTAATAATCAATTGCACCGATTCATCTTTAATATCAGTTTCATTTATATGCTGACTACCTTTATGCAATAGTTTATAATTTTCTTTACAATCATAATTGTTATTTAAATATTTTATAGTTTTTTCAAATTTTATTATTTTTTTTTCTAATAAATCAATAATATTTTTTTCTACACAATCTTTTTTAGGAATCCATAATGGCCATTGTGAAGAAGAATGCTTATCAGTAATTTTTGATAAGTGTATTATTGACATTAACAAATACTTAAATAAATCATTATAGTCTTCTAAATTATCTATTATTCCTATTATTTTATCTAAAACTAAATAATTTCTTTTTGTGAAAATCTGATCAATATATTGATTTTCATATACCGCAATTTTTGAGTTTGGTATTAAAAAATCACTTTTAATATTTCTAATAACATCATTTATATTTATAGCTTTATAATCATAATTATCTGGTAATTTTGTTGATTTAGTAGTACAAGAACATCTAAAATTTATTGCCTTTATAACAATATCAGCACTACGAGAGGGCTTATCGAAAATTACAGAAGTTATTACGGCATTTTCTTTACAGTATGGACATTTTGTATAATAGTAAGGTAATAATTTTTTTAAACTTTGTATAAAGTGCTGAGATATTTTATTAAATTTTTTAAAGTAATTATTGAAAAAACTTTATTAAAAATAGTG